>PJTY01000077.1_pt1 | contig 83596 bp, 86 predicted proteins | sample 1512121 | NCBI WGS metagenome assembly PJTY01 (sample SAMN08177680, study PRJNA422409) | Soil metagenome, whole genome shotgun sequencing project. | isolation source: Soil enriched (2) on filter paper: alkali lignin treatment | place: USA: Madison | collected 2015-01-15 | reverse complement strand
TCGGGGGAACATCGTTGATGGTCTAAGCGTTTTAGCTATCGAGGCAAGACGCGCGAAAGGAGCGTTTTATGAGCGACTTTCCCACTACCATCCAAGGCCATCCGGCGGGCGAAGGCACCGGCTGGAACGACAGTGCAGAACTGCACAAGACGGCCGACGGTGGGGGTGTATTCAACGTATTCAAGGCTATCCGCAGAGATACCGTGGCCAATCTGATCCGCTACGTCATGCATTTGCCCGAGGCGGACCAGGACAATTATTCCGTTCAGAAGGACGGTGACAGGCTGCTGGAAATCGGGGAGATACGCCGTCTTTATCGAAGGACGGATTTCCCTCATGGCGTCACCGGCTGAACCGCGCACGATCGCGGATTTCGAAGCGCAACTGCCCGGCGGCGAGGCGGTGAGTCTCGCCGACCGGCTCGGCAAGGTCTTGCTGGTGGTCAATACGGCCAGCAAGTGCGGCTTCACCCCGCAATATGCCGGGCTGGAGGAACTCTGGCGCAAGTACCGCGACCGGGGCTTCGAGGTGATCGCCTTCCCCTGCAATCAGTTCGGAGCGCAGGAGCCCGGTTCGGCCGATGAGATCGCGTCGTTCTGCGAGGTGAATTTCGGGCTCTCGTTCCCGCTCATGGGCAAGATCGATGTGAACGGCGACCATGCCGCGCCGCTCTGGACCTGGCTCAAGCGCGAGGCGCCTGGCCTGCTCGGCAGCAAGTCGATCAAGTGGAACTTCACCAAGTTCCTGATCGGCCGCGACGGCAAGGTCGTGCGCCGTTACGCTCCGACAGACAAGCCGGAACGCCTGGAGAAGGACGTCGAGGCGCTGCTCTGAAGGGCAGCGCCTCCCACGCTCAGTAGAATGCGCCGTAGATCACGTCGACGACGCGGCGACTCCGGCGATTCACCAGCAGGAGATCGGGGCCGTAACGGACCCAATAGTAACCCGCGGGCGGCGGGCCGACGCCGATCATGCCGTAATCCTGGAACAGGTAGGATGACGACAGGAAGATCGCCGGCAGCATCATATTGATCGACCAGCGGCGATATGTGTAGCCGCGCGGATATCGGTACGCCGGCGCGCGCATCGGCCGGAAGGTGCCCGGTCGGCCCGCGCCGGGACGATGCGGACGGTTGACCACCGGCGGACGCTGATGGCCCGGTTGGCCCGGGCGGTTCGCTCCCGGCTGACCGGGGCGGTATCCGCCTTGCGGAGGCCGGTGGTCATTGCCTGCGCCGGGGCGGCCCGGCTGGCCGTGGTTGCCGCCGGGCCGGGTGGGTTGCGGCTGGGGAACCGGCTGCGGAGCGGGTTGCGGCCTGTTGCTGCCCGCACCCGGATTGGTCGGCCTTCCGCCACCGGGCTGACCGGGACGATTGGCTCCGCCGCTACCTCCACCACCGGGCGGTCTCGCGCTCTGGCCGTGCGACCCATCGGGCCGGTTTTGCTGTGCCATGGCCGCGAACTCCAAAGGCAGGATGCCTTCGGGTGCCAGCAGGAGAGGGACGAAAGCGAGATAGGCGAACTTCATTCACGCGTCTCCAGAACTGCCGCTTGGACGAAAGACGTTAAGCGCCGGAACCGGCGCGGCATGTGCATGAATCCTCAAGGGTTCTTGAAGAAGCCGGAAGCGGAATGTCCGGCAAGGACAGGAACATGCGCGACCATGAGCCGATTTCCCGTCGTTTTCAAGGCGCTCTTTGGAGAGCGCGTGGCTGCGTTCCGGCAAGCTCAATCTGCGCCATTTTGGAGATGTCGTTCGCCCTATCCCCCGCCTTATCCCCAGACCCGCCTTGATCGGGGGTGGGGGCAATGCCTAAATTCCGCCGATGGCCCACGCACCTTTCGTACCGCTCCGCATCTTCTCCAGTTTCACGATGCTGGACGGCGCGATCGACCCCAAGGCCGCAGCCAAGCTCGCCAAGGAGCGAAACTTCCCCGCCGCCGCAATCTGCGACCGCAACGGTCTTTACGGCGCGCCGACATATGCCCAGGCCTGCAAGGGCGCCGGGGTGCAGCCGATCGTCGGCACCTTCCTCGCGGTTGCCCGTCCCGGCGCCGTGAAGCAGGGGCAGGACCGCCCGATCGACTGGCTGGCGCTCTTCGCCCAGAACGAGGCGGGCTGGCTCAACTTGTGCGATCTCGTCAGCCGAGCGCACCTCGACCGCCCGCTTCATCTCGAAGCCCATGTCGAACTGGATGACCTGCGCGGCCATACCGACGGCCTGATCTGCCTGACCGGCGGCGGCGAGGGCGCACTCGCCCGGCTCTACGCAGCGGACCGGGTGGAGGCCGCCGAAAGCTATTGCGACAGCCTGCAGGCGCTGTTCGGCAACCGCCTCTACATTGAGATCGCGCGCACCGGCGACGAGGCCGAGGACGGCAGCGAAGAGGACCTGATCGCGCTCGCCTATGCGCGGGATATCCCGCTCGTCGGCACCAACCCCGCGCAATATGCCGAAGCGAAGTTCCACGCCGCGCATGACGCCATGCTCTGCATCGCCAATTCGACCCAGGTCGATGCGGCCGACCGCCCGCGTTCCTCGCCGGAGCGCTGGGTCAAGCCGGTCGAGACGATGCAGGAAATGTTCGCGGACTTGCCCGAGGCACTGGCCAATACGCTCGTGGTCGCGCAGCGCTGCGCCTATATGCCGCCGCGCCGCAAGCCGCTGCTGCCCAGCCTCGCCGGTGACCTCGAAGGCGAAGCGCGGATGCTGGCGGACAATTCGCGTGCGGGTCTGGCCCAACGGCTGGCGCCCTACTGGCCGGACGTCACCGAGGAAGAACTCGATGCCGCCATGGCCCTCCAGGGCGAGGAGCGCGAGGCCGCCTACAGGGAGCTGGCCGAACGCGGCGTTACCGAGGATTTCCTCGATTATGCCAAGCGCCTCGATTTCGAGGTGCAGATCATCGTCGGCATGGGCTTCCCCGGCTACTTCCTGATCGTTGCCGACTTCATCAAGTGGGCCAAGGACAACGACATTCCGGTCGGACCGGGCCGTGGCTCGGGCGCAGGTTCGCTGGTCGCCTGGGCGCTGACGGTGACCGACCTCGATCCGCTCAAACTGGGCCTGCTGTTCGAACGCTTCCTCAACCCGGAACGCGTCTCGATGCCGGACTTCGACATCGACTTCTGCGAAACCCGTCGCGGCGAAGTGATCCGCTACGTCCAGAGCAAGTACGGGCACGACCACGTCGCCCAGATCATCACCTTCGGAAAGATGAAGGCCCGCGCGGTGCTGCGCGACTGCGGGCGCATCCTCCAGATGAGCTATGGCCGGGTCGACAGCCTCTGCAAGATGGTGCCCAACCATCCGACCGATCCCTGGACGCTGACCGAAGCCCTCCACGGCCGCAAGCAGCACGGCGTGACCAAGGATCCGCCGGTCGCCGAATTCCGCCGCGAATACGACGTCGACCACGAAGTGAAGCGCCTCGTCGATCTGGCCGTGCAGCTGGAAGGCCTGCCGCGCAACTCGTCCACCCACGCGGCGGGCGTGGTCATTGGCGACCGTCCGCTGGCGCAGCTGGTGCCGCTCTACCGCGATCCGCGCTCCGACATGCCGGTGACGCAGTTCGACATGAAGTCGGTGGAAGACACCGGTCTCGTCAAGTTCGACTTCCTCGGCCTCAAGACGCTGTCGGTGCTGAAGAAGGCCTGCGACCTCCTGGAACGCCGCGGCATCTCGATCAACCTCTCGACCCTCGCATGGGACGATACGGCGGTCTACGAGTTGCTCAAGCGCGGCGACACGGTCGGCGTGTTCCAGCTCGAATCGGAAGGCATGCGCCGCACGCTGGCGGCGGTGAAGCCGACCAACTTCGGCGACATCATCGCGCTCGTCTCGCTCTATCGCCCCGGCCCGATGGACAACATTCCGCTGTTCGGTCGCCGCAAGAACGGGCTGGAATCGATCGAGTATCCGCACGAGAAGCTCTCGGGAATCCTGAGCGAGACTTACGGGATCTTCGTCTACCAGGAACAGGTCATGCAGGCCGCGCAGATCCTGGCAGGCTACTCGCTGGGCGACGCAGACCTTCTGCGCCGCGCCATGGGCAAGAAGGTCCAGGCGGAAATGGACAAGCAGCGCCAGCGCTTCGTCGACGGCTGCAAGGACGTTTCGGGCATCGATGCGGCCAAGGCCAACGAACTGTTCGACTTGATCGACAAGTTCGCGGGCTACGGCTTCAACAAGTCGCACGCTGCCGCCTACGCGCTGCTGGCCTATCACACGGCCTGGTTCAAGGCCCACTATCCGCACGAATTCTACGCCGCCTCGATGTGCTTCGACATGCACCAGTCGGAAAAGCTGGCGATCTTCGTGGACGATGCCCGCCGTAACGGCATCCAGCTTGCCGCGCCGGACATCAACATGTCGGAAGCCGAGTTCTGCGTGGAGGAAACGCCGGACAGCCATGCCGTGCGCTATGCGCTGGCGGGTATCCGTAACGTCGGCGAAAAGGCGATGGAGGCGCTCGTCGCCGAGCGCGAGGCGAACGGCAAGTTCGTCAGCCTCGACGACGTGTTCCGCCGCGCCCCGGCCGGGTCGATGAACCGCCGCCAGCTCGAAAGCCTCGCTGCGGCGGGCGGTTTCGACGCTCTGGAGCCGAACCGCGCCAAAGTCCTTGCCAATGCCGACACTTTGCTGGCCGAGGCCGATCGTTCCTCGCGTGAGCGCAATTCCGACCAGAACAGCCTGTTCGGCGGTGACGATCATGTCGAGCAGGGTCTGCGCCTTGTCGAGGCGGATCCCTGGAACCGCACCGACCAGATGGCCAAGGAGCGCGAGACTTTCGGCTTCTACTTCGCGGCCCATCCGGTCGAGCAATATCGCGCAGTGGCATCGGCCAACGGCGCGCGGACGTATTCCAGTCTCATGACCGGCGGCGGCGCCGGTCGGACCGGCGCGGTCATGGCGGCCATGGTCGAGAATGTGCAGAAGCGGAAAACGAAGCGCGGCAAGGACTTCGTCATGGCCGACTTTTCCGACCAGTCGGGCAACTTCTCGGCTTCCTGCTTCGAGGAGAGCCTGGTCGAGAACTTCGTGCGGTGGTCGAAGGAAGACGCCTGCATTCTTCTCAACGTCGAGCTGGACAGCCCCAGCCCCGACGAGCCGCCCCGCGTGACGGTGCGCGGGGCCAGGCCGCTGAACGAAGTGAAGGCCGATGCGCGCATGCTGCTGACGCTCGATATCGACCGGGTCGAGGCGGTTCAGGAACTGGCGATGCTGATGCGTCCGGGCGCGCCGGGCTGCGGTGAAGTGGTGGCGACGCTCGATCTGGGCGAAGGGCGCAAGCAGAAGGTTCGGCTGGGCCGGGACTTCGCGCTGGACGGCGATTTCGCGGAGCATCTGGCCAGCGTGGCGGGGCTATCCAATGTTTCTCTGATCGCGCGGCGCGGCCCTGAAGGGCTTCGCCGCGCGGCCTGATCCGGTCCGCCGGTCAGGCTCAGTTGTTTTCGTTCTTGTTGAGGTTGTCGGCGGCGTTCTGCGCGGCGTCGCCTGCCTTGTCGGCCGCATTGCCGACACGGTTGGCAGCTTCGGAAATCGCGTCGTCCTTTGCGGTCTCGCTCTTCGTGCCCTGACTGAACAGGTAGATTCCGCCTGCCACCAGGATCAGCAGGATCAAGGCCATTACGATGCCCGTCGCCCCGCCGGAGCCGCGCTCACGGATGATCGTGGTGGTCGTCGTGGGCGCCTCGGGCGCGCGCTCTACGTTTACGGGGTCATCGGCCATGAGGTTTCCTGTCCAGTTCTTATCGTTGGGCAGGGAAACGTCCCAGTTGGCGTTAGGTTTCTGGCCGGTAGGCCGCTCAGGTCGTCACGCGGATCTGGCTGGCCGTGCCGACCCGGACATGGACCTGATAGTAGAATTTGCCTGATGGTTTCCCGTCGCTGGTGAAATCGATCCGCTGGCGCTGCGCCACGCCGCGCACGATCACGCGATGCCCCCGCAGGCGCTTGCGGACCCGGTCGAGATCGCTGGTGCCGACGAGTTGCAGCATCGCCGCCGGCGTCAGGGCTACCGTCAGGCAATTGCGGTCGCGATAATCGGCTTCGGAATTCAGGTAGAACAGGCCGTTCTGCTGCCCCACTTCGGCGACCGGCATGTCGAACATGCCCGCGACTCCGGCCTTGTCGCCAAGGTAGGAAGCATATGTCACGGCTTCGATCGGCGAGAGGCAGCCCCTGTCGCAGGAGAGCCTGAACGCCGGTTCGGCGGGGGGTCGGCTGGACGGAGGGGAGATGCTGGACACTACAGCATCAGCAAAAAGAGCGAGCGTTGCCAGGTACATGCCGTCTGTCTCCGGGAATGGAAGCGGCAGGCTATAACAGCGAGAGTTGACCGTCCAGCGACGGTCGGCGGAAACCGGAGCAATCGAGGATATGCGCGGGCCTCGCGAATCCCATGCGCTTCATGGCGATCTTGAAGCGGTGCCGGAACAGGTCCGCCCAGACGCCTTGCGGGCGCATCCGGGTGAAAAATGCCGGATCGTTGTCCTTGCCGCCGCGCATCGACTGGATCGTCGCCATGACTTTGCCCGCGCGGTCGGGGAAGTGGGCGTCCAGCCATTCGCGGAACAGCGGCGCGACTTCATGGGGCAGGCGGATCATGATCCAGGTCGCATGATGGATGCCCTGCTCGCGTGAGGCGGCGAGGATATCCTCCAGGAACGGGTCGGTGATAGAGGGGATGACCGGCGCGATCGAGACGTGGGCCGGAACGCCCGCCGCCGCCAGCTTGCCGAGCGCCGCGATCCGCTTGGCGGGCGCGGCCGCGCGCGGTTCCAGCAGGCGCGAGAGCCGGGCGTCCATGCTGGTCACCGAGATGGCCACGGATATGAGGTTCAGCCGGGCCATTGCGGCGATCAGGTCGAGGTCCTGCAAGACGCGGTCGGACTTGGTGGTGATCGTGACCGGGTGGCGCGCTTCCAGGCAGAGTTCCAGAATGCTGCGGGTGATCCGATAGCGCCCTTCGATCGGCTGGTAGGGATCGGTGTTCGTGCCCATGGCGATCGGGGCCGGGCGGTAGCTGGTTTTCGCCAGCGCCTCGCGCAGCAACCGCGCCGCATCGGGTTTGGCGAATAGCTTGGTTTCGAAATCGAGACCGGGGGAGAGGTCGTGATAGGCATGGGTTGGCCGCGCGAAACAATAGATGCAGCCGTGCTCGCAGCCGCGATAGGCGTTGATCGAGCGGTCGAAGGGAATGTCGGGAGACTTGTTGAAGGACAGGATGGAGCGTGGGTGCTCCTCGGTCACGGTGGTGGCGGGATGGCGGGCGGGGCCGTCGATATCCTCCATCGCGTCTAGCCAGTCGCCGTCCGCCTCCCGCTGGGGGAGATTGAAGCGCCGGCTCGCCTGGCCGCTGACGGCGCCTCTTCCCTTGTGGATTTGAGGATGGACTGGCATGCGACTCATATGAACAAAAAGAGAACAAAATGCAAGTCGAGCCGGCTTGGTTGATCTTGGATGCGCCAAGCCCTAGGCAGGCGCGCGAAAAGGAGATCCGATGGCAGGCGCAGCGCGCAGGATAGGGGCCGAGACATCCGCGACGCGGGCGCGCATCGTCGAGGCGTCAGTCGAATTGATCCGGGACGAGGGTTACGCGGCGGCCAGCACGCGGCGCGTGGCGGCACGCGCTGGCCTCAAGCCTTCGCTGGTCCACTACTATTTCCCGACCACCGACGATCTTCTCCTCGAAGTGTGCCGGCAGGGCGCGGCGGACAGCGACCAGATGATCGAGGAAGCCTTGGCCTCGCCCGATCCCGTGCGGGCGCTCTGGGGCTTCTTCGTCGATACCAGCCGCACGGCGATGTCGCTGGAATTCATGGCGCTGGCCAACCATCGCCCGGCCGTTCGCGAGAAAATGGCCGAGCACAGCGTCGCCATGCGCAAACGGCAGGTCGAGATTCTCGAACATCTGGTGGGCGATCGCATGAAGGCGGTGGAAGGCTTCGATCCGGCAGGGCTCGCCGTGGTCCTGGCCGGCATCGGCCGCTGCATCGTCATGGAAGAAGGGCTGGGGGTCGACACCGGGCACGAGCAGGCGCGCGCCCTCGTCGAAGGGTGGCTCGATCGTCTTCAATCCTGATTTCAGGCATTCCCGACTCCGCAACAGCGATTGATCGCAGCGGCAAGCTCGCACGTCTTTGAACAGGTGTTCAGTTCATGGTATCGAACTTCCCTTGAGCCGCCCACCTAGCGGCCGAAGCTAACGGGAGAGTTCGAGAGATGTCGGTCGAGACCCAGACCAGGCTGAAGGCCGAAGAGATCAAGCCGAAGATCGGCAGCCGCGTCCTCAACACGAAAGAGGAACTGCTGGCCGGAGCGATCGCGACGGAAATCCGCGAGCTGCTGGAAGCGCGCGGGGTGCTGGTGTTCCCGCAGGTGAACTTCACGGACGAAGAGCAGGTCGCCTTCACCAAGACGCTCGGGACATTCGCGCCCGAGCGCAAGGGCGGCGAGGAAGTGATCTCCAAGATCACGCTCGACGCCAAGGAAAACCCGATGAGCGCCGAGTACCTCAAGGGCTCGCTCTACTGGCATATCGACGGCACCCGCAACGACGTGCCGATCCTGGCTTCGTTGCTGTCCTGCCGGGTGCCGAGCCCGCGTGGCACCGGCAATACCGGTTTCGCCAATACCTATGCGGCTTTCGAGGAGCTTCCGGCCGACAAGCAGGCCGAGTACGAGCAGTATCGCGTGGTTCACGGCCCCTGGGCCAGCCTCTTCTATTACGAGCCGGAACCGAGCCTGGCCAAGTTGCAGGGCTATTCCCAGATCGGCGAGCAGGAACTGCCGCTGGTGTGGAAGCACAAGTCCGGGCGCAAGAGTCTGGTGATCGGTTGCACTTCGGCCCAGGTGGTCGGCAAGTCCGCCCTGGAAAGCGCGATGATCATCCACGGCCTGCGCGAATGGGCGACGGGGGAAGGGTTCACCTACAGCCACGAATGGGAAGTCGGCGATCTCGTCATGTGGGACAATACCGGCACGATGCACCGCGCGGAAGCTTATGACCCGACTTGCGGCCGGATGATGCACCGCACGAAGCTCGAAGGCGAAGAGCCTTTCGAATAAGCAGCGTTCCGCCGGGCGGGGCCGCCTAGGCAGGACAAGAAAAAACCCTCCGCCTGCGAAGGCGGAGGGTTTTTTGTACCCCAGGTCCGAAGACCCGGGGTTCGAAAGCGAAAGGCTCAGCCCCAGTTCGCCATCTTGGCTTCGAGGTTCTGCACGATGGCCTCGAAGAACTGCTCGGTGGTCATCCAGTTCTGGTCCGGACCGATCAGCAGCGCGAGATCCTTGGTCATCTTGCCGCTTTCGACGGTTTCGATGCAGACCTGCTCCAGCGTCTCGGCGAACTTCACCACTTCCGGGGTCTCGTCGAACTTGCCGCGATAGGCGATGCCGCGCGTCCAGGCGAAGATCGAGGCGATCGGGTTGGTCGAGGTCGCCTTGCCCTGCTGGTGCTGGCGGTAGTGACGGGTCACGGTGCCGTGGGCGGCTTCCGCTTCGACGGTCTTGCCGTCGGGCGAGAGCAGGACCGAGGTCATCAGGCCGAGCGAGCCGAAGCCCTGTGCAACGGTGTCCGACTGGACGTCGCCGTCGTAGTTCTTGCAAGCCCAGACGAACTTGCCCGACCACTTGAGCGCCGAGGCGACCATGTCGTCGATCAGGCGGTGTTCGTAGACGATCTTGGCTTCGGCGAACTTTTCCTTGAAGCCTTCGGTGTCGAACACTTCCTGGAACAGGTCCTTGAAGCGGCCGTCATAGGCCTTGAGGATGGTGTTCTTGGTCGAGAGGTACACCGGCCAGCCGAGGTTGAGGCCGTAGTTGAACGAGGCGCGCGCGAAGTCGCGGATCGATTCGTCGAGGTTGTACATCGCCATGGCGACGCCCGGAGCCGGGAAGTCGAACACATCGAGGTCGATCTTCTCGCCGCTCTCGCCGTCCCACACCAGGCGCAGCTTGCCGGGGCCGGGGATCAGGGTGTCGGTGGCCTTGTACTGGTCGCCGAAAGCGTGACGGCCGACGACGATCGGGTCGGTCCAGCCCGGAACCAGGCGGGGCACGTTCGAGATCACGATGGGCTCGCGGAAGACGACGCCGCCGAGGATGTTGCGGATCGTGCCGTTGGGCGACTTCCACATCTTCTTGAGGTCGAATTCGGTGACGCGGGCTTCGTCGGGGGTGATCGTCGCGCACTTGACGGCGACGCCATGTTCCTTGGTCGCGTTGGCGGCGTCGATGGTGATCTGGTCGCCCGTCTCGTCGCGCTTCTGGACCGAGAGGTCGTAGTACTTCAGATCGATGTCGAGGTAGGGGAGGATCAGCCGTTCACGGATCCATTCCCAGATGATCCGCGTCATTTCATCGCCGTCCATCTCGACGATGGGATTCTTGACCTTGATTTTTGCCATTCCGGAAAACTCCCCTGGAGATGAGAATTGGGGGTCTCTTAGGCAGGCGTGGTGCGGCTGGCAAGGCGAGACAGGGACGTCCCGCCCGCTTTGCGCGGTGGCGGAGTTGCGTCGCTTGCATGGATTTGGCCAGGCCGGGCCGGCGACGGAAAATCGCGGCGGTCGAAAAAAGAAAACCCCGCTAAGTCAAAGACTTGCGGGGCTCTTTCGAATGGTGGGCGTAGCAAGGATTGAACTTGCGACCCCTACGATGTCAACATAGTGCTCTACCACTGAGCTATACGCCCGCACCATTCGGTCAGTCCGTTGCGGCTCCGTAGTGCCGCTCGGTGGAGTGGGCCTCTAACGGTGAGGCCGGAGCTTGGCAACCGGTTTTTTCAAAAAAGTTTCACGAGCCTGTGGGTAGTCCTGTGGATAGCTGGATTTACAGCCGTACATGCTCGGAAAGGCCGAAGAGGCGCTGAACTTCCATAACGATATCACGCAGATGGAAGGGTTTGGAAAGCACCTTGGCATGCGGCGCTTCGCGTCCCGCGCGCAGCGATACGGCCGCGAAACCGGTGATGAACATCACTTTCGTCATCGGGGAAATTTCGGCGCAGCGCTGCGCAAGCTCGATTCCATCCATCTCGGGCATGACGATATCCGAGAGCAGGAGGTCGAAATGTTCGTTCTGGAGATAGGGCAGGGCTTCGGTTCCCCGGTCTACCGCCAGCACCTCATAGCCGGCGTTCTCCAGGGCGCGGGCCAGATAGGTGCGCATGGCCTGGTCGTCTTCGGCAAGCAGGATGCGGATCATCGCGTTTTCATGTCCAAATTCGTTGTTGGCGTGTCGTACGCTGGTACGGGCGCTCCTATGAGCCAAGACATATACCTTGTCCGGTTAAAATTCTTGTTCGGAATGTTTACCTGACCGGGAACGGGACGCTTTGACAGGTGCAGGCGAAAGGGCCAGCTTGAAGACATGATCGATCCTTCGGGCGATAATGATTCGCAACAAGGTTCCGGCGGGCATATTCCCGATGCTCCCGGCATTCCTGCCTTCGTTCTGTCCGGGCAGGAGCCTTCCGCCATACCCGTGCTGATTGCGGTGCCTCATGCAGGCAGGGCTTATCCTGCGCGGTTGCTGGAGGGAATGCGCAAGCCCGGTGCGGTCTGTGTCAGGCTGGAGGACCGCTTCGTCGACCGGGTTGCCCGAGGGGTGGCGAAGGCGACCGGTGCGCCCTTGCTGCTCGCCCAGGCGCCGCGGGCGATGATAGACCTCAACCGCGCGCCCGACGATATCGACTGGGAGATGGTAAAACGGACTTCGCCCGCCGAGGGGCGGCGGTCGCTGCCCAGTCGCCGTGTAAGGAGCGGCCTGGGCCTCATTCCGCGCCGTCTTTCCGGTTTTGGCGAGATCTGGCGAGGGCGGCTTGAAGAAGCCGACCTTCGGGCGCGTGTCGATCTCGTGCACGAGCCTTATCATGCGGCCCTGTCCCGCGCGCTGGCCGGACTGTGCGATCGGTGGGGGGCGGCGCTGCTGCTCGATCTCCATTCGATGCCGCCGCTCGTGCCGCGCCTCGGGACCGAGCCTGCCCGTTTCGTGGTCGGGGACCGGTTCGGGGCAAGTTGCCACGGCAGTCTTGTCGGCACGGCCTTCTCGCACTTCGCGGCTGAGGGCTGGGAGGCGGCGCACAATCGCCCTTATGCGGGAGGCTACGTGCTGGACCGACACGGTGCGCCCGGCGAATCGATCCATGCCATGCAACTGGAAATCGACCGCAGCTGCTATCTCGATTCGCAGCTTTTGGAGCCGGGGGCAGGCATGGAGCCGATGATCGATCTGGTGTCGGGTCTGGTTCGGCGACTGGCAGCTACCGTCTGCGAACTGGCGCAGGGACCGGGCGGCAGGCGCTGGGCGCAGGCGGCGGAATAGCCGTGGTGCAGGATGCCAAAGCGTCCTGCGGCTGCCTCGAATATACTGATATCGTGGGGAATGCCTGCCTGTGCGGTGGGCATTAAAAAACCACCTCGCGCGATGCGCGAGGTGGCCAAGGTTCAGGGAGGAGGTGCACGATGTGCACCAGCCTGACCGGGCCATGAGGGTAGCGCCGATCAGGTAGCCCTAACATAGCAAGCCTGATGGCACATTCAACCCCTAGAATGAAGCAGGCGACATATCTTTTGCAAGCGCGTGTTTGAGGAGCGTCGCATAATGGCGCGGGGGTGTGACAAAATTGTCATAAATCCCCGTGCCGGGCATGTCGCCTGCCTTATTCCATCAGGCGGCCGGGAGAACCTGCGGGCCCTTGCCCTGCGAAACCTGGCGGCCGAAGATTTCACGCACGAGATCGAGCGAGAAGAGGTGGGCGTAGATCAGCGGCAGCATGCCGTTCTGGTTCCACTGGCGCAGCACGTCGCCGCGCACTTCGCGCAGCTTGGTCTCGTCGACCATCTGGAAGCCGCGATAAGTGAAGGGCTGGCCGGTGCCGATATCGATGTTCAACTCGCCGTCCATCAGCAGGTTGTGCTTGGCCAGTTCCGCCATGAAGTTCGCGGTCTTGGTGCCGGCGATCTCGAAGTTCTCGCAGAACTGGAGCATGTTCTTGGTGGTGTCGGTCGGCTCGGCCGGATCGGCATCGGTGAACAGCGCCTCGCCATCTTCGCCTTCGCCAACGAGATCGCTGGTCGGGTCGACGCAGAGCGACAGCTCTTCGGCATCCGGACGCAGGCGGGCCAGCATGAAGGGATAGCGGCGCGCATAAGCCGGGATGTAGACCGGCGTGTTCACGGTGCCGTCTTCATCGACGTAGACGTTCACGCCTTCGTTCATGCCCATCAGGATCAGCGGCACCGGGTTTTCGCCCGCGGTGAAGATGATCGGGAAGTTACGCTGGGCCTGCGGGAATTCCTCGACGGTCAGCGGAATCGAGTTCACGCCGACGAGCCAGGTCGCCTTGTCGGTGGAGCGGGTCTTCCAGGTGGCGTGCTGCTGCGAGTTGAGCGGCACGAGGTCCTTGTAGAACAGGGGCAGGGCAGGATTCTGCGGCGCGGTGGCCATTGCGTTACTCTCCGCAAGACATGGAAATTTTGAAGGCGACGCTTTAGAAGCTGGACGGGGCCCGCGCAAGCGCGCTGACCCGCTGAAACGGGGATATTGGGCGAGTCGGGCGCCAGTTTAAGCGGTGGCCTTCCCGACGCGCGCGAATCCTTCCGTTCAGATGAGCTTTCCGGGGTTGAAAAGGCCCTGCGGATCGAGCGCCTGCTTGACCGCGCGAAGCATGGAAAGGGCCACAGGATCGCCCAGCCGCGCCAGTTCGTCGCGCTTGAGCTGGCCGATGCCGTGCTCGGCGGAAATCGAGCCGCCCCATTCGGTGACGAGATCGTGGACATAGCGGCTGATCGTCTTGCCCTCGTTTGCCTGCCAGGCCGGGCCGTCGGTCACGCTGGGGGCGATGACGTGATAGTGTACGTTGCCGTCGCCGAGATGGCCGAAGGCGATGGCCTCGGTGCCGGGCCATTTCGCCTCGATCATCGGGATCGTCGTTTCCACGAAATCCGGCATTTTCTCGACGGGAACCGAAATGTCGTGCTGGACCGCCGGGCCGCGCGCGCGCTCGGCGGGGGAGATCGATTCGCGGATCAGCCACATGGCCTCGGCCTGGGCTTCGCTGGATGACATCGCCGCGTCTTCCAAGAGTTCCGCCTCGAAGGCATCGGCCATCATCGCCTCGCAGCGGTCGCGCAAGGTGGCGGCGGAAGAGCGGTCGGCGACGACTTCGATCAGGACGTGCCAGGCATGAGCCTCGGCCAGCGGTGCGCGGGCATCGGGCAGATGATCGAGAACGGCTTCGAGGCAGGCCTGGGGCAGGACTTCGAAGCCCTCCAGTGCCTCGCCCGCCGCCACCTCGCAGTGGAGCAGCAGTTTGCGCGCAGTGCCGAGCGAGGGAACGCCCGCCCAGATCACCACGCGCTCGGCCACGGCGGGCTGGAGTTGCAAGGTCGCGGCAGTGACCACGCCCATCGTGCCTTCGGAACCGATCAGCAATTGCTTGAGATCGAACCCGCGATTGTCCTTCTTGAGCGGGGTCAGCATCGAGAAGATCTGTCCGTCGGCGAGAACTGCCTCAAGCCCCAGCACCAGCGCGCGCATCGAGCCGTGGCGCAGGACCTGGGTGCCCCCGGCATTGGTGGAGATCAGGCCGCCGACCGTCGCCGACCCTTTGCCGCCTAGCGACAGGGGGAATCGCAAGTCCTGCGCCTCGGCCGCTTCGTGCAGGGTCTGGAGCACGACGCCGGCCTCGCAAGTGACTTGCCGCGCTTCGGTGTCGAGTGCGCGAATCGCGTTCATCCGCCGCAGCGATAGGATCACCGCTGAGCCGGTGGCATCGGGGGTGGCGCCCCCGGACATGCCGCTGTTGCCGCCTTGAGGGACGATCGGCACGCCATGACGGGCGCAGAGCCGAACCAGTCCCGCCACTTCCTGCACATCGGCGGGCGAGGCGAGGGCAAGCGCCTTGCCAGTATAGCGCCCGCGCCAGTCGGTGAGCCAAGGCGCCAACAGGTCGGCATCGGTGGTCAGTCCGCGCGGACCGAGGAGGTCGAGTGCTTCGGCGAGGAAGTCGGCATTGTTCGTCGTCATGAGAGCGCTATGACACAGGCGCGAAAGGGTTTCATCCCAGCAGTTTGCGGGATATCGCCTTCCACGTGCGTTGTGCCGAGTTAAGCGCTGGTTCAAGCTCTTGGTTTAACGCCAAGTGATCGTGGGCTAGCTGAACCTGCATCCGGGGATCGTTTCTTTTCATGAATCTCGCTTCCGTCCTGCTCTATCCCTTTGCGCTGCTGCTGCCCGCAGTTGGCTTGGGCGGCGCGCGCACGAAGCAGGATGATCGCCGGGAAGTGACGACGGTGCCCGCGGTGCCGGAGCAGCAGGGCTATGTCTGGCCCGACGAACTGCCCGATTCGCCAAGCGCATGGCCTTTTGCCGCCGAGGCTTTCGAGCATGTCGAGCCGGACAGTGCATGGCAGGTGCGAATCGAGCAGCGCATGACGATTCGCATCACCCCGCGCGCGCAGATGCCTTCGCCGCCGGACATGCTGATGGGCATGCCGGGGCGGGGCGATGCACCGCGCTATTCTGAGCGCAAGATCGGCAAATGCCTGCCGATGTCGGGCATCGCCGGAGTTCAGCCCGATGGCCAGAGCCGCCTGCTGCTGTTCATGCGCGATCGCCGCGTAGTGGGCGCGGATCTCGAGCGCGGCTGCCGGGCGGGGGCGTTCTATTCGGGCTTCCTCCTCTCGCGCACGTCGGACGGGCAGCTTTGCGTCGATCGCGACGAATTGCTGTCGCGCAGCGGAACGACCTGCAAACTGACGCGGATCCGCCAGTTGGTGGTGGCCGGTCGCTGAAAAGAGATAACGCCGGTTTGTACGCCGAATCGCCATGCTTGCGCGGATTTCCTTGACTTCTGCGGGATTTTCCGCATAGGCGGCGCGCAGGTGTACGATTGGCATGCGCGTGGATCGATTGATTCGTGGCTCGCTGCCGCGCCGCGACATTTTCGAAGTACCCCGTATTTCTCGCAAGACTCCTGCCAACGAGACCTGTCTGTCTATGAACTTTGCCGATCTCGGCCTTTCCGACGAATTGCTGCAAGCGGTGGAAACCGCGGGCTATAGCGAGCCGACTCCGATCCAGGCGCAAGCCATTCCTCCGGTCCTGATGATGAAGGACCTGATCGGCATCGCCCAGACCGGCACCGGCAAGACGGCCAGCTTCGTGCTGCCCATGATCGACATTCTCGCCCACGGCCGCCGCCGCGCGCTGATGCCGCGCTCGCTCATCCTGGAGCCGACGCGCGAGCTGGCCGCCCAGGTTGCCGAGAACTTCGAGAAGTACGGCAAGAACCACGACCTCAAGATGGCGCTGCTGATCGGCGGCGTGCAGATGGGCGACCAGCTCAAGGCCCTGTCCGCCGGTGTCGACGTCCTGATCGCCACCCCCGGCCGCCTGATGGACCTGTTCGAGCGCGGCAAGATCATGCTGACCGGTTGCGAACTGCTCGTCATCGACGAGGCGGACCGCATGCTCGACATGGGCTTCATCCCCGACATCGAGACGATCTGCTCGAAGCTGCCGACCAACCGGCAGACCTTGCTGTTCTCGGCGACGATGCCGCCGGTCATCAAGAAGCTGGCGGATCGCTTCCTGTCGAACCCCAAATATATCGAAGTCGCCCGTCCGGCATCGACGAACACCAATATCGTCCAGCACAAGGTTGCCGTGCAGACGCGCAAGAAGCGCGAAGTGCTGCGCCACCTGCTGCGCAATGACAACGTTTCGACCGCGATCATCTTCGCCAACCGCAAGACCACCGTGCGGGAACTGGCCAAGAGCCTCAAGGGCCACGGTTTCGCCGCGGGCGAGATCCACGGCGACATGGACCAGCCGGCACGTCTGGCCGAACTCCAGCGCTTCAAGGACGGCACGGTCAACATTCTCGTCGCCTCCGACGTCGCCGCGCGCGGTCTCGACGTGAAGGGCGTGAGCCATGTCTTCAACTTCGACACGCCCTGGCACCCCGACGACTACGTGCACCGTATCGGTCGTACCGGCCGTGGCGGCGCTTCGGGCCGGGCCTTCACGTTCGTGTCGCCGGAAGATGCCGAAGCGATCGACAACGTCGAGAAGCTGACCGGCGGCAAAATTCCGGTCTACGAAATGCCCGCCGCCGAAGCGGTCGAGGCACCGAAGGCTCGCACCCGCGAGGAAAAGCCCAGTACGCGCGAAGAAAAACCACGCCGCGAGAAGCGCGAGCGTGCGCCGGTTCGCGAAGAGCGTTCCGCACAGCGCGAGGAACGTCAGGAAGTCCGCGAGGAACGTCCTGCCTTCCGCGAAGAGCGGGCGCCGCGCCGGGAAAGCCGTGGCGACGAGCAGCGCCGCGAGCGTCGGGCCGACGGCAATCGTTCGCGTCGCCGCGAGGAAGAGCCTGCGGACGATGGCTGGAACGGCCCGATCCCCGAGTTCCTGAGCGTTTCCGCGCTGGCCTGACACACGCTTCGGGGGCCTTGCAGTCCCCGGTCAGTCACCGAAAACATCGCAAGACCCGCAGCCGAAAGGTTGCGGGTCTTGGCGTTTTGGGGACGTCAGGCCGGTTTCACGAAGCTGTCGAGCACGCGCTTGGCTCCGGCCTGCTCGAAGTCGATCTCCAGCTTGTTGCCTTCCTGTCCGGTGACTTTGCCGTAGCCGAACTTTTCGTGGAAGACGCGGCTGCCGATGGCGACGTCAGTGCGCGGCTTGGCCGCGAAGCTGGCGGCGCTGCGAGTCGATTCGGCGATCTTGCGCGGCGCGGCATCGAATTCCCGCGCGGCGGCGCGCTGCCAGCCGGGACCGCGCGTGACCGTGCGGGCGGGCTGGGCGCGGGCGACTTCAGCGAAAGGATCGTTGTGTTCGCTCCACTGCGCCCGCCAGAGCGAGGCGCCACCGGAGAGCGTGGTCTCGCTGTCGACATGATCATCCGGCAGTTCGGCAATGAAGCGCGAGGGGATCGAACTGGTCCACTGGCCGTAGATGCGGCGGTTGGCGGCATGGAGGATCGTGCACTTGCGCCGCGCCCGCGTGATCGCGACGTAGGCAAGGCGGCGCTCTTCCTCCAGGCTGGCGAGCCCGCCTTCGTCCATTGCCCGCTGCGAGGGGAACACGCCTTCTTCCCAGCCGGGCAGGAACACGTTGTCGAATTCCAGCCCCTTGGCGGCGTGCATGGTCATGATCGTGACCTTTTCCTCGTCCGAGGCCGCCTCGTTGTCCATCACGAGGCTGACATGTTCGAGGAAATCACCAAGGCTCTCGTATTCTTCCATGGCGCGGGCAAGTTCGACGAGGTTTTCGAGTCGTCCGCTTGCCTCGGGCGTCTTCTCGGCCTGTAGCGCGTCGGTATAGCCGCTCTCGTCGAGCACGGTGCGCAGGAGGTCGGCGGGGTTTTCGGTGCCGGAGAGGTCGCGCCAGCGCGCGAAGTCGCGCATCAGGGCCAGGAAAGTGTTGCGCGCGCGGGCGGGCAGTTCGTCGGTATCGGCGATCTCGATCGCGGCCATGGCGAGCGGAATGCCCCGGCGTCGGGCGAGCGTGTGCAGCGCTTCCAGCGCCTTGGCGCCGAGGCCGCGCTTGGGGGCGTTGTAGATGCGCTCGAAGGCGAGGTCGTCGGCAGGCTGGGCGATGACGCGCAAATAGGCAAGGGCGTCGCGGATTTCGGCGCGCTCGTAGAAGCGGAAACCGCCGACGATGCGGTACTTCATGCCGATCGAGATGAAGCGGTCTTCGAACTCGCGGGTCTGGTACTGCGCACGCACGAGGATGGCGATCTGGTCGAGCGGCGCGCCTTCGCGTTCCAGCCGCTCGATTTCGTCGCCCACGCGGCGGGCTTCCTCGGGCGCGTCCCAGACGCCGATCACGCGCACCTTGTCGCCCGCGTGACGCTCGGTCCACAGCGTCTTGCCGAGGCGCTGGGTATTTTCGCCGATCAGGCCCGACGCGGCGGCGAGGATTTGCGGGGTGGAGCGATAGTTCTGCTCCAGCCGGATCACCTTGGCGCCGGGGAAATCCTTCTCGAACTTGAGGATATTGGCCACTTCCGCGCCGCGCCAGGAGTAGATCGACTGGTCGTCGTCACCCACCACGCAGATGTTCTTGCGGACCTGCGCGATCAGGCGGAGCCAGAGGTACTGGACCTGGTTGGTGTCCTGATACTCGTCCACCATCACGTATTTGAAGCGCTGCTGGTACTGCTCCAGCACGTCGCGGTCGGTGCGCAGGATGTTCAGCATGTGGAGCAGCAGATCGCCGAAATCGCAGGCGTTCACGGCCTTCAGGCGGTCCTGGTAGAGCTGATAGAACTTCTGCCCGCGGCCATTGGCATAAGCCTCGTTCTCCGCCGCATCGAGATCGCCGGGATTGAGGCCGCGGTTCTTCCAGCGATCGATGCAACCGGCGAGTTGCCGCGCGGGCCAGCGCTTCTCGTCCAGCCCTTCGGCCTGGATCAGCTGCTTGAGCAGGCGGAGCTGATCGTCGGTGTCGATGATCGTGTAGTTCGGTTGCAGGCCGACGAGCTCAGCATGTCGGCGCAGCATCTTGGCGGCGATGGCGTGGAAGGTGCCGAGCCAGGGCATGCCCTCCACCGCCGGGCCGACCAGCTGGCCGACGCGCTCGCGCATCTCGCGCGCGGCCTTGTTGGTGAAGGTGACGCAGAGGATCTCGCTCGGCCAGGCCAGACGGCTGCGCACGAGATGCGCCAGCCTGCGCGTCAGCGCCGCCGTCTTGCCGGTGCCCGCACCCGCCAGCATCAGCACCGGGCCTTCGGTGGTCAGGACCGCTTCGCGCTGCGGCGGGTTGAGCCCTTCGATCAGCGGGTCGGAGGAAGGCTCGGGCAGGGGGGATTGCAGATCGTTCACCCGCGAACATCTAGAGAACGGGGTTCGGCGGCGCAAGGCCGCTTCGCGGTCAGTCCTCGCTGCGGCGCAGGATATGCAGGCGGGCCTTGCCGACGTCGCGCGTCGCCTCGACCGTGAAGCCGCGAATGGAAACGGATTCCGTCTTGCCGGTTTCGAGGCAGAGCCAGGTCTGCTCGCCGATCCAGCCGAGCCGGTTGAGCTTGTCGATCGCGACGCTGCCAGCCCCGGTCTCGTAAGGCGGATCGAGCAGCACGAGGTCGAGCGTTTCCTTGGCGGCGCCCAGCGACATCACCGAGCTGGCCCGGACGTCGCTTTGCGCCTGCGCGCGCAAGTTGGCGATATTGCCGCGGATCGCACGGATCGCCGCCGGGTCCTGATCGACGAAGAGGCAGTGCGCGGCCCCGCGCGAGAGGGCTTCGAGGCCGAGGGCGCCCGATCCCGCGAAGAGATCGGCGACCTTCAGCCCCTCGAACGTGCCGAGGCGGCTGGCCAGCATCGAGAACAGCGTTTCGCGGGTGCGGTCCGAAGTCGGGCGCGTGGTGTCGCCCTCGGGCGCGGCCAGTTTGCGGCCGCGCCATTCCCCGGCGACGATCCGCAGCCCTGTTTTCACCGCGCCGCCTTTCATGCCCGCACTCTTCATGCTTTGCTGCCCGGAAGCGAGCGGCGGAAGTTTTCAAGGTCGCGCGGGGAAATCTCGATGGCCATGCCCTTGGGCAGGTCGAGCAGTTGGAACGGGCCGTAGGACGTCCGGATCAGGCGGCTGACCTGAAGGCCGAGATGCTCCAGCACGCGGCGCACTTCGCGGTTCTTGCCTTCGGTGAGGGTCATTTCGATCCACTGGTTGCGCCCGGTGCGGCGCTCCATGTTGGCGTCGATCTTGCCGTAGACGACGCCTTCGATCTCGATGCCCTCGATCAGGTCTTCGAGCTGCGCCTGCGAGATGTCGCCGAACGTACGCGCGCGGTAGGTGCGCGGCACGCCGGTGGCGGGCAGTTCCAGCTCGCGCTTGAACGCGCCGTCATTGGTCAGGAGCAGCAGTCCCTCGGTATTGAGGTCGAGGCGGCCGATCGGCATCACCCGGCCGCTGCCTTCGGGCAGGGCGTTGCGCAATGCCGTGTAGATCGTCGGGCGACCGGCGGGGTCTCGCTCGGCCGTGAGCAGGCCGGCGGGCTTGTGGAAGGCGAAGAGGCGGGTTTCTTCCGCGTCGCGCACCGGATTGCCGTCCACGGTGATGCCGCGCAGGCTGGTGAGCACGGTCGAGGGAGTCTCGATGACATCGTCGCCCAGCTTGACGCGGCCCTCGATGATCAGGCGCTCGACCTCGCGGCGGCTGGCGACACCGGCGCGCGCGAGCAGCTTGGCGATGCGTTCGCCTTCGCGCACGGGCATCCCGGGCGTCTTCGGCGTGGGTGCGGCGGCCTGCGGGGCCGCGCGGGGCGGCTTGCGGCGGGGGCGCTCGGCGTCCGAGTAACGGGTATCGGCGGAACGGGGGCCGCCGCGCGCGGCATAGGCGCCGCCGCGCGGGGTGAATTCGCCGGAGCGCGCACCGGGGCCGCGGCGCTGTGCGCCGTCCCGAGCAGGGCGTTCGCCGCGGGCAGGGCCTTCGTCACGGAACGGCCGTTCGCCGCGCACCGGGCGTTCGGTGCGGCCGGGTCGATCGTCCCGCGTGCGGCGATCATCGCGGACGGGGCGCTCGTTGCACCCGAAAATTTCACCGCGATCGCTGCGCCCGCCGCGTGCGGGGCGCTCGTCACGGCCGCTGCGCTCTCCGCGCACCGGGCGCTCGCCGCGTGCCGGACGATCGTCCCGAGTCGAGCGGGTATCGCGCGAAACACCGTCGCGAGGACCACGGCCACGTCCGCTGCTTTCCTCCCGGCGACCTTCCTCGCGCCCGGCTCCGTCGGCGCTGCGCCGACCTCCGGGGCCTGAGCTGGCGTTATATCGAGAGCCGGAGCCGGTGCGGTCGGGGCCACGGGAAGAGCCGCCATCGCGGTAGGAGCCGCCGCGCTTCGGGCCGCCGGACTTGAAAGGAGGTTTGGACATTCGCCCGCCCATACCTGTTGATCGCCGCTTCATCCAGCCTTCCCTTCGGGAAACCATGCGTTAGGGTCGCCGCCGGTTCGCTCACGAGGAGAAAACGGGATGTCTGAAGCCACTGCTGCCCCGAAACCCGGCTGGGGGGCGGTGATTCGCGCTTTGGGCAATCGCAAGACCGGCTTCATGGCCGTCTTCGGATTCGCGGCGGGTCTTCCCTATTCGCTGCTGCTCGGCACGCTTTATGCCTGGCTCTCCGACGCGCATGTCGATCTGGAGACGATGGGCGTGTTCTCGCTGATCGGGCTGGCCTATGCCTTCAAGTTCCTCTGGTCCCCCGCGCTCGACCGGATCGACCTGCCGGTGCTGCGCCGTCTCGGGCGGCGCAAGCAGTGGATCGTGACCGCGCAGGTCCTGCTCGGCATCATTCTCGTGACGCTGTCGCAGCTCGATCCGGTGGCGGCGCTGGGGCTGTTCTCGCTGCTTGCCGGGATCGGGGCGTTTGCCTCGGCCACGCAGGATATCGCCATCGACGCCTGGCGCGTCGATGTGGCGGACGAGATCGCGACGATCGACATGCTCTCCACCGTGTTCCAGATGGGCTACCGCATCGCCGCGCTGGTCGGCGGCGCGCTGGCGCTGATCCTGGCCGAGCGCATCGGCTGGACTTCGGTGTTCCTGGTCATGGGCCTGATTCTCGTGGTGGCGGGCGTGGTCTGCCTCTTCGCGCCCGATGCCGACGCCACCGCGCCCAGCGCCGAAGACCGCGACGAATTGCTCGAATTGCGCGAGGCAGGCCAGCTCAGCCCCCGGGTCCGCACCATCGCACTGGCTCTGGTCGGCCTGCTCTGGGGCTGGGCGCTGGTGACGGTCGGCGTGTTCATGGTCCGCTCGCTCGGCAGCGATCCCGGCGCGCGCCCGGATGCCGTGGACTTCGTGGCGAAGACCGGCCCGCTGATCGTCGTCGCCACGATCATCCTGCCTGCCGCGATCGCCGCCGTGCTTGTATGGCTCCAGCGCAGCGGTCGGCATCTCCTGCCCGAGGCCGTGCCGCATGAGGGCAGCGGCTCGCGCGCGGCGGACCATCTCTATCGCGCGTTGATCCTGCCGCTGACCGAGCTGGTCGGGCGCATGGGTTGGGGACTGGTGCTGGCACTGGCGCTGGTGCTGACCTACCGCCTCTGCGATTCGATCTGGGGAACCTTCGCCTATCCGTTCTATCTCGGCGAGTTGAAGTACACGAAGGACGAGGTGGCGATCGCCTCCAAGTTCTTCGGCGTCGGTGCGATCGTGCTGGGGTTGGCGCTGGGCGGCACCCTGCTGACGGTGGTGGGCCGCATGGCGACGCTGACGCTCGGCGCCGTGCTCGCCGCCGCGACGAACCTGCTCTACGCGGACCTTGCCCTCGGCGGCGCGCGCATGGCGGTGATTGCCGATGTTCTCGGCGTCAGCTGGCTGGTCGAACAACTCGGCGGCCAGCCGCGCCTCGGCACGCTGATGGTGACCATCGGCATGGAAAACCTGGCGACCGGCATAGCCGGGGCGGCCTATATCGCCTGGCTCTCTTCGATCGTCTCCAAGGGCTACAGCGCGGTGCAATATGCGCTGCTGTCGTCGCTGACCCTGCTGGTCGGCACGCTGGGGCGCGGCGCGCTGGGCCAGCTCATCCAGGAGCAGGGCTATTACCGGATGTTCGTGCTCGTCACCTGGATCGGCACGATCGCGATCGTCCTGTGCCTGCTCGAATGGTGGCGGGTGGCGCGCAAGAAGCCTGCGGCTTAATCCGGCACTTCGTCGTTGGCCTTGAGGACCACGCCCGCGAGATAGAGCGATCCGGCGATCAGCACCGGCAGGCCGTCGTCCGGCAGGTCGGCGAGTGCGTCCGCCACGCTGTCGGCGGCGCGGGCTGCGGGGCCGAAGCTGGCCGGGCCGTGGCAATCGTGGCCCGGCACCGGCACCGCACGGATGCTGGCGATGCTCTGCTCCAGCGGGGCGGTGAGGGCGCGGGGGTCCTTGTTCGCCAGCATGCCGATCACGAGGTGAAGGCGCTGTCCCGCGAAATGGCGAGCGATGGCGAGCCCGGCATCGGGATTGTGGCCGCCGTCGAGCCAGACCTCGCGGGCACCGGCATGGCCGGTGAGGGGGCCACCCGAAAGGTGCTGGAGGCGGGCAGGCCAATGCGCCGCGCGGAGGCCTTCCGCCAGCGCTTCGGGTGAGACTGTGACCTGGTCCTGATGTCGCAGGATGGCGACGGCCAGCGCGGCGTTCTCGGCCTGATGCGTGCCCGGCAGCGTGGGGAGCGGCAGGACGAGTTCGCCGTGGCGGTCCGAATATTCGATCACGTCGCTTAGCGCAGCGTCCCAGTCGCGCCCGCGCATGTGCAGGGCTGCACCGGCACCCAGCGCCGCGCGTTCGATCTCCAGCGTGGCGCTTTCCGGATAGGCCAGCGTCACGAGCGGCGCGGGGCCGCGCACGATCCCGGCCTTCTCGAAAGCGATACGGGCGAGCGGTTCTTCCGGGGCGCCGTCTTCGGGGCGCAGGAGGAACGCCTCATGGTCGATGCCGAGCGTGACGATGCCGCAGGCCGCCGGATGGTCGAGGACATTGGTGGCATCGAGGCGGCCGCCGAGGCCGACTTCGATCACGCAGGCATCGGCCGGTTCGCGCGCGAAGGCGAGGAAGATCGCCGCCGTCGTCACTTCGAAGAAGCTGGGGCCAAGGTCTTCGCCCGCGTCGAGCACTTCGCGCAGCAGGTCGGCCAGCATTTCGTCCGAGATCAGCTTGCCGCCAAGGCGAATGCGCTCGTTGTAGCGGACCAGATGCGGCTTGGTGGCGGAATGGACTTTCAGGCCCTGCGCTTCGAGCATGAAGCGCAGGTAAGTGCAGGTCGATCCCTTGCCGTTGGTCCCGGCGACATGGAAGGTCGGCGGCAGATGCCTGTGCGGATTGCCCAGCCGGCCAAGCAGCGCATGGATCGTCTCCAGTCCCAGACGACCCTGCGGGATCGAGAGCGCGGCGAGTCGGTCAAGCTGGGCCTGAACGCGCGGGTCTTCGGAAACGGCGAAGTCTTTCATGGCATCCGTCCGGAAAAAGAACATCGCGGCAAGCCTTGGCGGCTGCCGCGATGTTGGAATTGCTGCGTCGTCATGCTTTGCGCAATGACGAAATTTGAAGGATCAGCGCGCGGCGTGAACCGCTTCGGCCAGCGCGGAGGTCAGCGCGCGCAGATGGGCGGGCGCTTCGGTGCCGTGCTGCTTGACCAGATCGACCAGCGCCGAGCCGACGACCACGCCGTCCGCCACCTTGGCGATTGCACTCGCCTGCTCGGGCGTGCGCACGCCGAAGCCTACCGCGACGGGGATCGTGCTGGCGGCCTTGAGCTTCGCTACGGCATCCTCGATCGAACCTTGTGCTGCCTGCTGCATGCCGGTCACGCCTGCGACCGAGACGTAATAGAGGAAGCCGGAGGAGCCTTCGAGTACGGCCGGAAGGCGCGTGGCATCGGTGGTGGGCGTGGCGAGGCGGATCAGCGAAACGCTCTTGTCGCGCAGGGCAGGGCCGAGCTCGGCATCTTCCTCGGGCGGAATGTCGACGCAGATCACGCCGTCGACACCGGCCTTGGCGCATTCGTCCGCGAACCAGTCCGCGCCGCGCGCGATCATCGGGTTGGCGTAGCCCATCAGCACCAGCGGCACTTGCGGATGGCGGGCGCGGAACTCGCTGGCCATGCGGAAGATGTCGGCGGTCTTCGTGCCCGCGTCGAGGCTGCGGATGTTCGCTTCCTGGATCGCCGGGCCGTCGGCCATGGGATCAGTGAAGGGCATGCCGAGTTCGATCACGTCGGCGCCGCCTTCGACGAGCGCGTCGAGATTGGCGGCGGTGTCGCCGTCACCTCCGGTGATGAAGCAGACGAGTGCCGACCGGCTTTTTCCGTTAATTTCTTTGGCGAATGCGGTTTCGAAGCGGGTCATCGATTAAAGCTCCACGCCCAGTGCTTCGGCGACGGTGAAGATGTCCTTGTCGCCGCGGCCCGAGACGTTGACGACGAGCAGCTTGTCTTCGTCCATCTCCGCCGTCAGCTGCGGCAGCGCCGCCAGCGCGTGCGAGCTTTCCAGTGCGGGGATGATGCCTTCCAGTTCGCAGCAGAGCTGGAACGCTTCCAGAGCCTCGGTATCGGTGATCGGCACGTAGTTCACGCGGCCGCTCTCATGCAGCCACGAGTGCTCCGGCCCGAGGCCCGGATAGTCGAGACCGGCCGAGATCGAGTGGGCCTCGGTGATCTGGCCGTCCTCGTCCTGAAGCAGGTAGGTCTTGTTGCCGTGCAGGATGCCGGGCTTGCCGCCGGTAAGCGAGGCGGCGTGCTTGTCGGTGTCGATGCCGTGGCCCGCTGCCTCGATGCCCGTCATCTGGACTTCGGGATCGTCGAGGAAGGGGTGGAACAGACCGATCGCGTTCGATCCGCCGCCCACGGCCGCCACCAGCATGTCGGGCAGGCGGCCTTCCTTTTCCAGCATCTGCTCGCGGGTTTCCTTGCCGATGATCGACTGGAAATCGCGCACCAGCTCGGGATAGGGGTGCGGACCGGCAGCGGTGCCGATGATGTAGAAGGTGTCGTGGACGTTCGCGACCCAGTAGCGCAGCGCGTCGTTCATCGAGTCCTTGAGGGACTGCGAACCGCTTTCGCAGGAGATCACTTCCGCGCCCAGCAGCTTCATGCGGAACACGTTGGGCTTCTGGCGCTCGATATCCTTGGCGCCCATGAAGATCTTGCAGGGCAGGCCGAAGCGGGCGGCGACGGTCGCCGTGGCGACTCCGTGCTGGCCCGCGCCGGTCTCGGCGATGATCTTGGTCTTGCCCATGCGGATCGCGAGCAGGATCTGGCCGATGCAGTTGTTGATCTTGTGCGCGCCGGTGTGGTTCAGCTCTTCGCGCTTGAAATAGATCTTCGGGCCTTTTCCGGCCGGTGCCTTGGCGCGGAAATAGTCGGTCATGCGCGGGGCGAAGTAGAGCGGGCTCGGTCGGCCCACGAAGTCCTTCATCAGTGCGTCGAATTCCGCCCAGAACGCCGGGTCCTGCTGTGCCTTGCGGTATTCCTTCTCGAGATCGAGAATTAGCGGCATCAGCGTTTCGGCGACGTAGCGCCCGCCGAACTGGCCGAAGTGGCCGGTCTCGTCGGGGAGCGTGCGGAAACTGTTCACGGGCGTCGGTGCGGTCATGATCAGGCCGATTGGCAGAGCGGCGCGGGCAAGTCCAGCACGTAAGAAGCCTTGGGTTCGCCCTATCCCTTTTCAATTGCAAAGCTTGCAACAGGCGTAACTGCATTGGCAACATAGTGTCTGTAAGTGGCAGTTTCGTGACGATTTCCCGTAATTATAAAATTTTCGTTCATCTGGGAGAAAGGTTGGGGGGAGCAGCGGGGCGCTCCCGGTGAGGGCCGGGAACATACTGGAGTTTAAGAATATGCGTATTGCACTCGTTTCGCTCGCCGCGGTTGCTGCCGTGGCCGCCGCCACCCCCGCTCTTGCCAACGAAGCGCGCGTCGAAGCCCGCACCGGCATCATCTGGGACGGCAGCAACAGCGAAGCAGTCGGCGGCGTTGCAGTCGGTTACGACTACGACCTGGGCGAAAAGTTCTTCGTGGGCGTTGAAGGTTCGGCGGACAAGATCCTCGCCGACAACTATCGCGTTTCGTGGGGCGTCGGCGGCCGCGCCGGCTTCAAGGTCACCCCGACCACCAAGCTTTATGCCAACTCGACCTGGCAGTCGAAGTTCAGCAAGTTCGGCAACAGCGCCGTTGCTGTCGGCGGCGGCGTCGAGCAGGCCCTGAACGACCGCTTCTACGGCAAGGTCGAGTACAAGCACCTGCTGATCGGCGACCACACCACCGACGCAGACGTCGGCCTGGTTGGCGTTGGCGTGAAGTTCTGATCGAATTCCGGCCCGACGCAGCTACCGAGTTCGTCGGGCCGGAGTCCGAATAGGGAATCCGCTCTGCAAGGAGCGTAAGCCAGGGAAGGGCGGTCTATGAGGGGCCGCCCTTTCTTGTTGTTTAAGAGCCCCTCAGAAGTCCGAGGCGCTGCGCACGGCGCGCGCGAAGGCTTCGATACGGTTCAAATCTTTGATACCCGGTGCGCTTTCGACGCCCGATGAGGTGTCCACCAGCGGTGTGCCGGTGAGCCGGACGGCCTCCGCGACGTTCTCCGGGGTCAGCCCTCCGGCCAGTCCCCAGGCGACAGGACCTTTCCAGTTCGCCACCAGCTTCCAATCGAAGCTGAGACCCATGCCGCCCGGCAGGGTTCCCTTGGGCGTCTTGGCATCGAACAGCACGAGATCGACCGCGCCCGCATAAGCGCTCGCTCTGGCGGCATCTTCCGCGGTCGCGACCGAGAGCGCCTTCCACACGGGAATGCCGAAGCGTGCGCGAAGCTCGGCTGCGCGTTCCGGTGTTTCACTGCCATGAAGCTGGAGGGTGTCGAGCCGGGCGCTGGCGACGGCCTCGGCGATCACCGCGTCCTCGGCATCAACGAAGAGGCCGACCCGCCCGATCCGGCCTTGCGCGCGCTGCGAAAGCGCGGCGGCTTCGGCCGGGGTGACGTTGCGGGGGCTCTTGGGGAAGAACACGAATCCGGCATGGGCAGCGCGCGCGCGAATCGCGGCTTCGAGGGATTCGGGGGTGCTTATCCCGCAGATCTTGATCGCCGCAGTTGGCATGTCGTGTTTCCGGCCTAGATTGCGGTCCCGATGCAAGGGGACCGACGATGAACAGACTGGGCCGCTATCTAATGCCATTTGCCGCCGCCGCAATGCTGGCGGGCTGCGGGGTGAAGGAGTCGTTCAAGGACGCCGAGGTCGAAGTCGGCAAGTTCCACCAGGCGCTGGACGCCGGTGACTTGCGCACGATCTGGCAGCAGGCCGATCCGGAATTACGACAGGGCGCACAGCGGGCGTCGCTCGAGAAGGTGCTGGACGCGGTGCAGCGCAAGCTCGGAAAGGTGAAGGAAGCCAAGCAGGTGGGCTGGAACGCCAATGCCACCACCGGCGGAACCTTCGTCACCCTGACCTACCAGACGACGTTCGAGCACGGCTCCGGTGTCGAACAGTTCGTCTATCGCAAGGGTGACGAAGGCAAAGTTACGCTGACCGGCTACGATATCCAGTCACAGGACATGATGCTCAACTAGGACGGGTCGCCATTCAGCCCATGCGGGCCTGCGAACCGCGATTTTCTGTGCTCCGGTGCTCACGGACATAATGTCCGCTGCGCTCCGGTGCTCGAAAATCACGTTTCTCGGCTCCACCTGGCCTAAATGGCGACCCGTCCTTGGAGTCCGACAATCAAGGAGCCAGTTCGAACTGGACCGTGACGTTGACGTTCGTTTCCAGCTCTCCGGCCGCCACCGGCGGGGCGGAAGCGAGCGAAACCATGTCCGCCTTGGCGCGGTACATGACCGGTGCAGGCGCGTAGCCGCCACTCTCGCTGATCGAGACGATGCGGGTAACATGCATGCCGGCGGCGCCGGCATAAAGGTCGGCGCGGGCGCGGGCGTCCTTGATGGCGGCCACGCGCGCTTCGTTCTGGGCGGCGTCGGGCTGGGACAGCGAGAAATTGGGTCCGTTGACCTGATTCGCACCCGCCTTCACGAGGGCGTCGATCACCTTGCCCATGTCGTCCAGCTTGCGCTGGCGCACGCCGACGGTGTTGCTGGCTTCGTAACCGACGATCTCGCGCGGGCCGTCGACGTAGCTGCCGTCGGGCTGGCGCTTGGGCTGGGCGTAGACCGGGTTCAGGCTGAGGTTGCTGGTCTGGATGTCCTTGTCGGCCACGCCTGCGCGCTTCAGCGAGGCGATGACCTGGTTCATCCGCGTGGAATTGGCATTGAGCGCCTCGCTGGCCGTAGTGCCTTGGGTCGTGACGCCCGCCGAGAAGTTCGCCATGTCGGGCGTACGCGTGGACGAGCCCTGGGCATTGACGGTCAGCAGGGTGTGCCCGGCGGCGATGGCGGGAACCAGGCCGGAGTCCTGGGCCATGGCCGGTACGGCCGCTGCCGAGACGATCGCGGCCGTGGTAACGGCAAGCAGGTTCAGGGAATTCATGAGGTCGCACTCTCCATTCGGCCATCCATTGGCCGGATCAACGATCTGGAGGGCGGGAGGTTGCCCGGCGCTGAACCGTGCATTTTGCGCTGTGAAAGGTTTGGGTGAATCGGGCGCCGATCCAGCTCGTCGACGCCCGGGCATTTCCGGTTAAAGCGTGGCTTCGATCGCGCGCGCGGCTGCCAGCGGGTCTTCCGCGCGGCTGATCGGACGGCCGATGACGAGCACGCTGGCACCGGCATCGCGTGCGGCGCGCGGGGTCATGATGCGCTTCTGGTCGCCATTGCCATCGGTGTCGGGGCGCAGGCCGGGAACCACGAAGAAACCGTCCTTCCACTGCCGGTGCACCGCGCCGACTTCATGGCCGGAGCAGACGATGCCGTCGAGACCGGCGGATTGGGCCAGTTCGGCAAGGCGCAGGGCCTGCTCGTGCGGCTCTGCAGCGACGCCGATGGCGTTGAGATCGCCGCCGTCGAGGCTGGTGAGCACGGTGACCGCCACGACCTTGGTGTTCTCGCCCGCCGCAGCCTTGGCGTCTTCCATCATCGCGCGGCCGCCCGCGGCGTGGATGGTGACGATCGAGGGTTCGAGGACGTGGATCGCCTGCATCGCACCCGCCACGGTGTTGGGAATGTCGTGGAGCTTCAGGTCGAGGAAGATCGGCAGGCCGAGCTTGTGCAGCTCATGGACGCCGTGGTGGCCGTGGGCGCAGAAGAATTCGAGACCGAGCTTGATCCCGCCGATATGCCCGGAAACCTTGCGGGCCAGCGCCTCGGCGGCATCGAGGCGGGGAAGGTCGAGGGCGAGATAGACGGGATTGCTGTTCATGGTCTCAGGATTCCGGGGAAGGTTCGGGAGTGGAAAGGTGCGTTACAGGCGATGCTTCGGGAACCGTTGCCGGAACGCTCGAAGGTACGCTGTTGGCGCGCAGTGAATTTTCGAGGCTGGCGATGCGGCGCTGGAGGCGCCAGCGCATCGCGCGCAAATAGAGCCAGACCGGCGCCATGCCGAGCACGAAGAAGACCAGCGCGACGAAGCCCACCGGCCACTGGAAGTGCATGTAGTTGGCACCGTCGAGGGGCCAGAAGTTCACGTCGACCCAGGTCCAGTTCATGACGATGAATGCGACCAGGATCGCGGTGATTGCGACCCACAGCACCGTGCGGACTATATGCATGTTCCCTCCGGCAATTTGTGTACCAAGACATTCGCAATCGCGCCTGATGCTAGGCGCGATTGCGAGGCATGGGAAGTGTCGGCGGGGGGCTTAGTTCCCGAAAACGCGAGCGAAGATCGTGTCGACCTGCTTGAAGTGGTAATCGAGGTTGAACTTCTCCTCGATCACCTCGACCGGCAGCGCGGCGGTGACTTCCTCGTCGGCCTTGAGCAGTTCGAGCAGCGAGAGCTGGCCGTCCGATTCCCAGACCTTCATGGCATTGCGCTGCACCAGGCGGTAGGACTGGTCGCGCGTCAGGCCGGCCTGGGTCAGCGCCAGCAGCACGCGCTGCGAGTGGACGAGGCCGCCCATGCGGTCGAGGTTCTTCTGCATGCGCTCGGGATAGACGAGCAGCTTGTCGACCACGCCGGTGAGGCGGGCGAGCGCGAAGTCGAGGGTGATCGTCGCGTCGGGGCCGATGAAGCGCTCGACCGAGGAGTGCGAGATGTCGCGCTCGTGCCAGAGTGCGACGTTCTCCATCGCCGGGTTCACCGACGAGCGGACGACGCGGGCAAGGCCGGTGAGGTTTTCGGTCAGCACCGGGTTGCGCTTGTGCGGCATTGCCGACGAGCCCTTCTGGCCGGGGGCGAAGTATTCTTCCGCTTCCAGCACTTCGGTGCGCTGCAGGTGGCGCACTTCGATGGCGAGGCGTTCGATCGAGCTGGCGATCACGCCCAGCACCGCGAAGAACATCGCGTGGCGGTCGCGCGGGATGACCTGGGTCGAGACCGGCTCGATTTCGAGGCCCATCTTGTCGGCGACATACTGTTCCACCGCCGGATCGACGTTGGCGAACGTGCCCACGGCGCCCGAGATCGCGCAGGTGGCGACTTCTTCACGCGCGGCGATCAGGCGCTTCTTGCAGCGCGCGAATTCGGCATAGGCTTCGGCCATCTTCAGGCCGAAGGTCACCGGCTCGGCGTGGATGCCGTGGCTGCGGCCGATGGTCGGGGTGTACTTGTGCTCTTCGGCGCGGCGCTTGATCGCGGCGAGCAGGGCATCGAGGTCTTCCAGCAGGATGTCGGCGGCCTTCACCAGCTGCACGTTCAGCGTGGTGTCCAGCACGTCGGAGCTGGTCATGCCCTGGTGCATGAAGCGCGCCTCGGGGCCGACCTGCTGGGCGACCCAGTCGAGGAAGGCGATGACGTCGTGCTTGGTCACGGCTTCGATGGCGTCGATCGCGGCGACGTCGATCTTCGGGTTGGTGCCCCACCAGTCCCACAGAGCCTGTCCGGCGCTGGCGGGCACGGTGCCCATCTCGCCCATCTTCACGGCGGCGTGGGCCTCGATCTCGAACCAGATGCGGTAGCGGGCTTCGGGCTCCCAGATCGCGGTCATTGCGGGGCGGGCGTAACGGGGGACCATGTTCGACTCCTAGTGTGACCTAGCGGGATGTGACCTTGCGGGCGGGGACCGGCTACTGCCTGGGCCTCTTGCCCGGAGCCGCTAGGGCGGGCTTGCGATAAAGGCAAGGGCGGGCAGGCCCGGCCTTGCCCGAATCATCGCGCCGCAAAGTGCCGGTTCCCGCGCAAGTTGACACGGTTTACACAGTCAGGAGAGCAAAAAGTCCGCCCCTTTCGTGTCCTTCGGCGCTTGCGAAAACCGGCAGGGAACGGCGATAGGATCTGCGCATGTGTAGCAGGATGTCAGGGCTAGCTGTTGTAGGAAAACGATTTTCCGTTTCTAAGGAGCCATTCGAAGCCTCACGCGCTTATCCGTGCACGGCTGAAGGGATGCCGCACCGGCTCCCTTCGCAACAGAAAGGACCGCGATGCGACGCGCGCTTCTGACAATTCTCGCCATGACTTTCTCGCTTGGCAGCGCCCCGTTTCAGGCCGACGCGCAGGACATCAAGCTGGAGGAATTCGGCACCGACCTCGAACGCTTTCCCTATCCCTGGACCGTCGAGCGGATGGATATCAAGGTCGGGGCCGAGCAGGCCTCGATGGCGTATATGGACGTCAAGCCGGAGCAGCCGAACGGCCATGCGGTGGTCCTGCTGCACGGCAAGAACTTCTGCGGCGCTACCTGGGAGGATACCGCCAGGACCCTGCTGGGTGCGGGCTACCGCGTGCTGATCCCGGACCAGCTCGGCTTCTGCAAGTCCTCGAAGCCCGCCTCGGCGCAATACAGCTTCGCGATGATGGCGGATGCCACGCATCGGCTGATGGAGAAGGTGGAGCTGGAGAAGGCGGTGGTGCTCGGCCATTCGACCGGGGGCATGCTGGCCTTGCGTTTCGCGCTGATGTATCCGCAGGCGGTCGAGCGGCTGGTGCTGGTCAATCCGCTGGGGCTGGTCGATTCGATGGCGGAGGGGGTGCCCTATGTTCCCGTCGAAAAGCTGCTCGCGGCCGAACGCGCCAAGGGCTACGCGGAAATGCGGCAGTACCAGCTCGATACCTATTATCATGGCGACTGGAACCCGCGCTACGACCGCTGGGTGAAGATGCTGGCGGGGCAATATGCGACCCCCGATCAGGACGCGGCCGAACTGGCGCAGGCGAAGACCTCGGAAATGATCCTGACCCAGCCGGTCAGCCATGAGTTCGGCAGACTCGCGGTGCCGGTCACCCTGATGATCGGCATGAAGGACACCACGGTCTTCGGCAAAGGCCAGGCACCGGCGGAAATTCGCGGCAAGCTGACATCGGTTCCGCAAGCGGCGCCGCGGGCGGCCGCGGCGATGCCCTCGGCGCGGATCGTCGAATTTCCCGATTACGGCCATTCCCCGCAAGTGGAGGCGCCGGAAGTCTTCGGCGCGAAGCTGCTGGAAATCCTGGCGTCGCCCGCGCCTTAAGGCCGATACTGAACCGTCAACGCCGATCCGAACCCCGTAGTCCAACCTTCGTCATTGCGAGCGGCGAAGCCGCGCGGCAATCCAGAGTCGCGCCGAACCGCCCTGGATTGCTTCGCTACGCTCGCAATGACGCGGGTCGTGGGGAGGCGGGTCGGGTGAAGCTCACCGGCCGGCAGCCAGTGCTCCCGGTATCGGGCTGCAACCGGGCCTGCGCGTTTCGGAGGCCTTCCAGCGCAGTTCGTAGGTGACGAGAAAGCCGTCATGGTCGGAAAGCCGCGGGCTGCCCGGCCTGCCGTCGAACAGGGCCTCGACGCGGATCGGGCGGATCTGCACGCGGTCTCCGCTCCACAGGAACTGAAGGTCCTGCGTGTCCATCCAGGGTTCGTCGCCGTCCCACGACATGCGTACCTCGCAGCCCGAGGCGGGGTCGTGGCAGATGCGGTGGACCAGTTCGAGCGACTGGTAGCGCGAGAAATTCTCCCAGCGTTCTTCGGAGTGGCGCATGTTGAAATCGCCGCCGAAGATCACCGGCGTCGCATCGTCGTGGGTGCGGTCGATGAATTCGGACGCCTCCAGCGCCTGCCGGTCGTGGGCGGCGAGGTTGCGGGGGGCAGGGGCCTTGGAGGCGCCGCGCGAATTCATGTGGGTGTCGTAGACATCGATCAGCGTCGGCACGCCGGGAATGTCGATGCGGGCCAGGGCAATGCCCTTGTTGGCGAGGCAATCGAACCCGGCGCAGGACTTGCGTCCGTAGGCGCGCCGGTCGGTGTCGACGATGGCATAGCGCGAGGCGATGGCGAGACCGCTGCCGTAGACGTGGATGCCGAGTTCGCCGCGCTTCCACCGGGACACGCCGGGCAGTTTCTCCTTGGTCGAACCGCGCGCGCGGGTGGTGCGGCGCGGGCCGGATTCGATGGCAGGATAGTCGGAGGAACGGACCGCGCGCTTGGCCGGGTCTCCGAACATTTCCTGGAACAGCACGATGTCCGGCGCGGTACCGGCCGCGCGCATCTCCGCGAGGTGGCGGCCGATGTCCGTCAAGGAAGGCTTGCGACCGCTGCGCGCGGGCCAGCCGAGGCCTTCGATATTGTAGGTCAGTACCGAGAGCGTGGTCGTGGCGCTCTGGCCGTCGGCGGAGAGTGTGACCTGCGGGGGCAGCGCGGCGTCGCAGGCGAGTTGCCGGGTGGGCGGGGAAAGCGTGCTGCATCCGGCCGTCAGCAGCAGGAGACAGCCGCTCAGCAGACGGGATGAGGAAAGGATGGGGAGCCGCTTCCGATCGGCCGGTCGTTGTCGCATAAGCCCCCTGTCGCACCGAACCCCTGCGGGGTCTACCTATACAGGGGGCCACTTATACAGGTGATTGTGCCTGAAAGGATGGCGAATTGGGCCAGGTGAAATCGATGCGGACTTCGCCCGTCACGGTTCCGTCCGGGGCGAAGCTGCGCTCTGCGATCAGGCCGCTGCCGCTGCGGTTCACGGCGATCACCGTGCTGCACCGCGTGCCGTAGAGCGGATCGCGGATGAAGACCGGGGCGAATCGCTGTTCCGGACCGTCCTCGGCGCGGGCGAGGTCAGCGGCGGGCGTTTCGGCAACCAGGCTGTCCAATAGCGGAGCCGGATCACCGGAACCTGCCGCGAGCCACTGCGCCACGGCTTGCCCTACTTGCACGGTCTTGGGCCATGGCAGGTCGAAGCCGCCGTTGGAGAGGCCGTGGAGGCCGGGGGTGAGGGGGCGCGATTCGATTCGCGGATAGTTGGTCAGGAACCGCGCCTCGCCGGATGCCACTTCGACGAGATTGAACGGGTTCATCGCTGTAAGCGAATCGGGGAGCGATCCGGAGGTGCGGCCTTGCAGCAGGTCGGTGACAAGCTTGCCGCGCGAAGGTCTGCCGGGAACCGAGCCTTCGGGCACGCGGTAATTGGTGACGAGCACCATGCGGCCTTGCGTCGAGACACCCAGCCACGTCCCGCCGCCGAGGAGGTCGCGCCCGGCGATGATCGCGCTGCCGTCCTGCCATTCCGCAAGCGGTGCGGAAGGGCGCGCGTGGAACTCGTCGCGATTGCCTGCGACGACGAGCGGCCAGTCCGGATGGGCCTGCCAGGCGAGGGCCGCGACGCACATGTCAGATCAGGCCCTTGGCGCGCAGGCTGATATGCCCTTCGCGGCCGATGACGACGTGGTCGTGCACGGAGATTCCCAGCAGGCGGCCCGCTTCGGCGATGCGGTTGGTCACGTCGATGTCGGCGCGGCTGGGCTCGGGCGAGCCGGAGGGGTGGTTGTGGACGAGAATGAGCGCGGTGGCACCGATGTCGAGCGCGCGGCGAATCACTTCGCGCGGATGGATCGCCGCTTCGTCGATCGAGCCGTCGCCGACGAGATCGTCGAGGATCAGCATGTTCTTGGCATTGAGATAGAGCACCCGCACCCGCTCTCGGGTCAGGTGGGCCATGTCGATCGTCAGGTAGTCGATCAGCGCCTGCCACGAGCCGATCACTGACGTCTCGCGCACTTTCTGGCGGGCGAGGCGGGTGGCAGCGACCGTCACCACCTTCAGCGCGGCGACCGTGGCCTCGCCCATGTCGGGATGGCCCGCCAAAGTGCGGGGGTCGGCCTGGAGCACGCCCGCCAGCGATCCGAAGCGGTGGATCAGGCTGCGGGCCACCGGCTTCATGTCCCGGCGGGGAACCGCCTGCATCAGCAGGAGTTCGATGACCTCGTGATCTCCTAGAGCTTCCGCTCCGCCGTCGAGCAAACGCTTGCGCAGCCGCGCCCGATGCCCGCTCGGGTCCTTTCCCGGATCGGGCGCCTGATCCGGAACCAGATCGGCGGGTTCATCGAAGAGACTGTTGCGGTCGGGCATAACGTGCGCAGACAATTGCCTTTCCCGAGCGGCGAGCGCAAGTGAAGGACCGAATGCCGCAGGAGCATGACGAACCTACCGCATCGGCGGATATATCGCTGCCGCGCCGCAAGCGCAGGCGGGCGATCGCGCTTGCCTTGCTCACCAGCGCGGCGGTCGGGCTGGGCGCCGTGTGGTTCCTGCGCGAGGATATCGCCAAGAACCTGATCTCGGGCGAACTGGCGAAGCTGGGCCTTCCGGCCAGTTACGAGATCGAGGAAGTGGGACCGACCGAGCAGGTGGTCCGCAACCTCGTGATCGGCGATCCGAAGCATCCGGACCTGACGATTGCCGAACTGCGCGTCGCCACGCGCCTCAACTGGGGATGGCCGGGAATCGGCCGCATCACGGTGATTCGCCCACGCCTGTTCGGTTCGCTTCATGGCGGCAGGTTCAGCCTGGGATCGCTCGACAAGCTGATGGAGCCGAGCGGCGAGACCAAGGATTACGCGCTGCCCGACTACGATGTCGCGGTGGTCGACGGGCGCGCGCTTATCGAGAGCGACTACGGCCGCATCGCCGCCAAACTGGCGGGCGAGGGCGGGCTGCGCGGAGGCTTCAAGGGCGAACTTGCCGCCCTGTCGCCGCATCTGGCGGCGGGAGGCTGCGAGGCCGGGCGCACGACGCTTTACGGCAAGCTGCGCGTCTCCGACGGCAGGCCGCGTTTCACCGGGCCGCTGCGGCTGGCCGGTGTCACCTGTCCGCAGCAGTCGCTGAAACTGGCGCAGAGCGGCGCGCAACTCGATGTCACGCTGGATCGCCTGCTCGACGGCGCCGAGGGCAAGCTCGGCCTCGATGCCGGTGCTGGCGCATTCGCGGCGAATCGCCTTTCCGGGCTCACCGGAACGGGACGCTTCACCTTCCGCAAGGCTGCGCTGAATGCGCAGTTCGACGTCAAGGCGCGCGGCTTGGTCACGCCGCAGGCCCGGCTGGCGGAACTCGGTTTCAACGGGCGGATGCGGGCGAGCGCCGGTTTCGCCCATTTCGATCTCGACGGCGACGTGACGGGCCGGGACCTCGCACTGGGCGAATCGGTGAGCGCACTGCTTGCAGGCGCTGAAAAGTCCGGCGAGGGCACGCTGGCCGCGCCGATCCTGCGGCAGGTTCGCACGGCGCTCGCCCGCGAAACGCGCGGCAGCAGGCTCGACGCCAGCCTCGTCTTGCGCCGGGAAGAGGGGCGCATCAGCCTTGTCCTTCCGCGCGGGCACTTGCGCGGCGGCAGCGGGGCCTCGCTGCTCGACCTGTCGAAAGTGCAGGCGGTGTTCGGCGCGCGCCGTCCCGTCGTGACCGGCAATTTCGCCAGCGGCGGGCAGGGCTTGCCGAACGTGACCGGCCGCATGGAAAGCGACGCGCGCGGGCGCCTCGCGCTTCAGGTCGAGATGGCGGAATATCGCGCAGGCGATTCGCGCCTCGCCGTGCCGCATTTCGCGCTGACCCAAACTCCTGACGGCGCCATGCATTTCACCGGCGAGACGCGGCTTTCCGGCGCGCTGCCGGGCGGTTCCGCGCAGAACCTGATGCTGCCCGTCGACGGCCGCTGGGGCGCCGACGGCACTCTTTCGGTCTGGCCGACCTGCACGAAGATCGGCTTCGACCGTCTCGCTTTCGCCAATCTCACGCTGGACCGGCGCGCTCTGCAAGTCTGCCCTGCGAAAGGTCAGGCGATCCTGCGCAGCCGGGGGCAGGGCTTCGATATCGCGGCGGGCGTTCCCGCGCTCGACGTGTCGGGACGGCTGGGCGAGACGCCGATCCGTATCGCCAGCGGTCCGCTCGGTTACGCCCAGTTCGCGGGCAAGCCCGGCGCTCTGACCGCCAGGGCGATCGATGTCAGCCTGGGGCCGCAGGACGCGCCCTCGCGCTTCCGGCTCGCCACGCTCGACGCGCAAGTGGGCAAGGATATCGGCGGCGCTTTCGACGAAGCCGACATTTCGCTGGCCGCGGTTCCGCTCGACCTCAAGCAGACGGCCGGCAACTGGCGCTATGCGGGCGGTGTGTTGAGCATCGACCAGGCGCACTTCACGCTCGTCGACCGCCAGCCGGTTCCGCGTTTCCAGCCCCTGATCGCCCACGACGCGGTGCTGCGGCTGGAGAATAACGTCATCACCGCACAGGCAGTCATGCGCGAGCCGAAAACCGATCGCGAGGTCGTCCGCACCGAGATCGTCCACGACCTCGGCACGGCGGGCGGTCATGCCGATCTCGCGGTTTCGGGAATCACTTTCGACAAGGACATGCAGGCCGAGGCGCTCTCGCCGCTGCTGCTGGGTATCGTCTCGAATCTGCAAGGCGAAGTCCACGGCACGGGCCGGATCGACTGGAGCGAGCGGGGCGTGACCAGCAAGGGCCGCTTCGCCACCGATGCACTCGATTTCGCGGCTCCCTTCGGTCCGGTGAAGGGCCTGACCGGCGAAGTCGTGTTCACCGATCTGCTCGGCCTCGTGACCGCGCCCGACCAGAAGCTGAAGATCGCCTCGATCAATCCCGGCATCGAAGTGAACGACGGCGAGCTGTCGTTCCAGATGGAGCCGGACTTCCTGCTGCGCCTCAACGGTGCGCGCTGGCCGTTCATGGCCGGCACGCTCACGCTCGATCCGGCGACCATGCGAATCGGCGTGGCCGAGACGCGGCACTACAAGCTCAACGTGAAGGGGCTGGATGCCGCGACGTTCGTGCAGCACCTCGAACTCACCAACATCAATGCCAGCGGCGTGTTCGACGGTGAAGTGCCGATGGTCTTCGACGAGCAGGGTGGGCGCATCGTCGACGGCTACCTGGCCTCGCGCGATCCGGGCGGCAGTGTCAGCTACCTCGGCGCGCTGACCTACAAGGATCTGTCGGCGATGGGCAATTTCGCCTTCGGTGCGCTGAAATCGGTCAAGTACAAGCACATGGAGATCGGCCTCGGCGGTTCGCTGGCGGGCGATATCTTCACGCGGCTGAGCTTCGACGGCCTCAGCCAGGGCGACACGGCGCAGCGCAATTTCCTCACCCGCCAGATCGCCAAGCTGCCGATCCGTTTCATCGTCAAGATCAAGGCGCCGTTCTTCAGCCTGTTCGGCTCGATGCGCTCGCTTTACGATCCCACTTACGTCACCGACCCGCGCACCCTGGGCATCCAGAACGGCACGCCGTTCATTGTGCCTCCCACGTCTTCGGCCGCGCCGGACTCGACTCGTCCCGCGCCAGCCACCATTCAGCCTCCAGTCAGCGAGAATAACCCATGAAGGCCCTGGAATTGACCGGAAGCGTTCCGGCTGCGACAAGCCCGGCCATGATGAGCCAGGCACAAGACGACCCGCAGCAGAAGGGTTTCCGGTTTGGTGGGCGCGCCGTTTGCGCCGCGATGCTGGTGCTGGGTTTCGGATCGGCGCTGGGGGGCTGCGTGAACGTATCCGCTCCGGACAAGCCGATCGTCATCGAACTCAACATCAACATCAGGCAGGAAGTGATCTATCGGCTCTCCCAGGACGCGGAGAACACGATCAAGCAGAACGAAGGCGTATTCTGATGAGCAAGACCCGTTTGAACAGCTTCGTGACCTTGTGCAGTGCGGCGGCCCTGACGCTGGCTCTGGGCGCCGGAACTGCCGCGCTGGCGCAGGAAGGCCGCGATCCGGCCTATGCAGCGGCCCGCGCCGCAGGGCAGGTCGGCGAGCAGAAGGACGGCTATCTGGGCGTTATCGGCAATGCCTCGGCCGAGGTCCGCGCCATGGTCCGCGACATCAACAACAAGCGCCGCGCCATTTTCACCGAGAAGGCCGCCGGCAAGAGCACGATCGAGGAATATGCTTTCGCCACGGCCTGCCGCCTGATCGCGCAGACCCAGCCGGGCGAAAAATACCAGGCGACCGACGGCTCGTGGCAGGTCCGCGGCGCCGGTGCCCCCGATCGCGACCCGCGCTGCCCCTGACGGTTGCGCTTCCGGTTACGGATGTGCGATTCAATGCAGACATACAAAAGGAGCGGTCGGAATTTCCGGCCGCTCCTTTTGTATGTCAAATGCCTGACGTCCGCGCGACCGTAAACCGACAAGCCCTCCTGCCGCTTGACGGGGCGGGGCAGGACGCGGCGCCCCGCGACGATTTTTCTTCGCCATCGTCCTTGCGGTATTGTCCGAGCATTACCATTTTCGAGACCTGTTCGGCACTTGGTCACACGGCTTGGCGTGTGAACAACTGTTGCCGTGCGCGTCCCGTCATGGTTGACTCGGGAATGCCCCCACCCTAAGGGGTCGGCGCCCTCGGCGGGCAGCCGTTGAACGCGTCATTACGTTCCTATTCGATTGAGGAGGAGCCGGGACATGAACGACGAGCCGTCCGCACGGGACCCTGTCGGCGAGGATGCGCGCCTCGATTCGCTGGACGATCGGCTCAAAGCCCTTCGCGAGCGGGAAGCGCAGCGTCAGAAGCCGGTCGCGGGTGCGGAAACCGACGATGCCTATCGTGCCGGTAACCGCGTCCTGGCCGACTTGCTCGGTGGGGTTGCCGGTGGTCTGTTTCTTGGCTGGGTGATCGATCACTTTGCCGGAACATCGCCCTGGGGTCTGATGGTGATGCTATTCGCAGGAATATTCGTCGCCTTCAGGAACATTATCAGGAATTCGAACCGGCGCCCGGATTGACCCGAAAGGGATGAGCAGGGGCGCTGTCGTTCATTGGCGACAGGGATATTCGCGTGGCAGCCGAAGCGAAGGTCGATCCGATGCACCAGTTCAGCATCCAGCCGTTGTTCGGCTCGGAAGGCTGGAGCATCGCCGGTTACAATATCGCCTTCACCAACAGCACGCTGTGGATGGCGATCGCCGCCGTGACGCTGGCGTTCTTCGTCGCTGGCGGCATGAAGCGCCAGCTCGTTCCCGGCCGTTGGCAGATGGCCGTCGAAAGCTTCACCGGCTTCATCGACGGAATGCTGGCCGCCAACGTCGGCCCCGGCGGCAAGAAGTACGTTCCGTACATCTTCTCGCTGTTCATGTTCATTCTTTTCGCGAACTTCCTCGGCCTGCTGCCGCTGGGTGTGATCGGCCTCCATGCCTTCACCTTCACCAGCCACTTCTCGGCCACGGGCGTTCTCGCGGTGCTTTCCTTCGCAATCGTCCTCATCGTCGGTTTCGCGAAGCACAAGCTGCACTTCTTCTCGCTGTTCGTGCCGCACGGCACCCCGGTGATCATGATCCCGCTGATCTTCTGCGTGGAACTGATCTCGTTCCTGGTGCGCCCGTTCAGCCTCGGTCTGCGTCTCTTCGTCGCGATGATGGCCGGTCACGTTCTTCTTGAGGTTCTTTCGAGCTTCGTCATCAGCTCCGGCAATGCCGGCATCGGCCTCTTCGCCATTGCCGGTCTGCCCAGCTTCATCCTGATGGTCGGCATCTGCGCTCTCGAGCTGCTCGTCGCCGGCATCCAGGCCTACGTTTTCGCTCTTCTCACTTGCGTCTATCTGAACGACGCAGAGAACCTTCACTGATTTTCAGTCTCACTCGAGTTTTCCAAAGGGAGTTTTTGAAATGGACGCAGAAGCTGCAAAGCTGCTTGGTGCCGGTCTCGCTGCTATCGGTTGCGGCCTCGCCTCGATCGGCGTGGGTAGCGTTTTCGCCAAGTTCCTCGAAGGCGCGCTGCGCAATCCGGGCGCCGCTGACGCCCAGCAGGGCCGCCTCTTCATCGGCTTCGCCGGCGCCGAACTTCTCGGCCTGCTGTCGTTCGTCGTTGCCGCGCTGCTGATCTTCGCCTGATCGCGCGCACTGATCCCCTCCGGCTGCCCGAACCCTTTGGTACGGCGGCCGGAGAGGACGCAAGAATTCTACCGGCCACTTCGAGACAGGGCTGACCCATGCCTCAGATCGCACAGCTAGCCGCGACGTATTCCAGCCAGATCTTCTGGATGCTGATCTTCTTCGGCTTCACGTTCTTCGTCGTCGGACGGGGAATGGTCCCCAAGATCATGGATACGGTTGCGCAGCGCGACAAGCAGATTGCCGACGACCTCGCCGCCGCCGAACGCGCTCGCGCCCAGGCCGATGCGGAGGAGGAAGCCTGGCGCACGCGTGAGAACGCCAACCGCGCCGAGGCGCAGGCCCTTATCGCGGAAGCCCGCGCCAAGGCCGCTGCCGTCACGACCGAGCGTCTCGCGACCGCCCAGGTGGCCATCGACGCCACGCTCGCCGAAGCCGAAACCCGCATCTCCGAGGCGCGCCGTTCGGCCGCCGCCGAGATCGAGGACGTCGCCGCCGACGCCACGCGCGAGATCGTCAGCCGCATTGCCGGCCTGACCCTCGACGACGGCGCGGTTCGTTCCGCCGTGAAGGAGAACCTGGTCCATGGCTGAGAACACTGAGCCGACCACTGCCGACACTGGTCCCGACACGGCCGTCGCCGAGGGCACTGCCCACGAAGGCGCGGAAATGGCTGGAACGCAGGCGGGCGTCGAACATCACGCCGAACCGCTGCTGCTGGGCGTCGCCCCGCCGGTCGCGGTCGTCAGCGCCTCGATGCTGGTGCTCCTCGCGATCATGGTCTGGAAGGGCCTGCCGAAGATGATCTCCGGCGGCCTCGACGGCAAGATTGCCGAGATCAAGGCCCAGCTCGAAGAGGCGAAGACCCTGCGCGCCGAGGCGGAAGCCCTGCGCAAGGAATATGCCGACAAGATCGCCGGTGCCGAAAAGGACGCCGCCGCTCTGCTCGACCATGCTCGCCACGAAGCGGAGACGATCGTCGCCAAGGCCCAGGCCGACACGACCGACGTCATCGCGCGCCGCGAGAAGATGGCCCAGGACAAGATCGGCGCCGTCGAACGCGCTGCCGTGACCGAACTGCGCCAGCAGGCCGCCGCGGCTGCCGCCGCTGCCGCCAGCGGTCTGATCAAGACCAACCACTCGGCCGATGCCGACAAGGCGCTGGTCGATCAGGCTATCGCCGGCATCTGATCCGTTCGGATCGGCTGTGAAGCAAAGAGGCCTCCGTGCGCTGCACGGGGGCTTTTTTATGTGCCGATCAGGGTCATGTTCGCTCCGGCCGCGATCCGGAGTTGACGGGCGATGCAATTGAGATCACAGCGACGCCCGCGCAGCCTATGTTGCTGCGGTGTTTCAGGAAGCGAGGACATGTCAAGCGACAGTTCCAGTAGAACCGCACGTCCGGAGGTCGTTGGCTAGTTCTCGCTGGCCTTTCGTCCGCCCGGGTCGTGCGGACGAAAGGTGTGATGATGGTGAACGACCTCCTCGCCGGCGTGACTGCCGGTGCCCGTCCCGCCAAGAGCGGGCTCTACATTGCCGATATCGTCGAGATGCTCCAGGCGCTGGCACCCGAGGCCGCTGCCGCCAAGCTCGGCCGCATGGCCGACGTGCGCGCGGTTGCCGTGCTCGACCGTCCCGAATTCACGGCGGCGCCCGAAGTCTTGCCGCTGCTGCCGCTGCCGCGTGCGGTCCATCTGGTCGCCCAGATGGCCGAGGACCGTGCGGCCGACGTCCTTGCCGGGATGGAAGAGGACGTGGCCGCCCAGATCCTCGGTGCCCTCGCGCCCGACGTGCGGACGTCGCTGCGCAGCCTGCTGGCCTGGCCGGAAGACAGCGCCGGTGGGATGATGACCACCGAATTCGTCGCTGCGCGGGTCTCGGCCAGCGTGGCGGACGTGCTGGATCTCATCCGTACCGTCGAACGCAGCCGCGAGACCGTCTACTCGGTGTTCCTCCTCGATGAGCGCGGCCGTCTCGATGCGACGATCTCGCTGCGGCGCCTGATCGCAGCCGCCCCCGATTCGCCCGCCATCGACCTCGCCCGCGATCGCGAGCCGGTCACGGTGACGCCTGCAACGGACCGCGAGGCGGTGGCCGACCTGATTCGCCGTCACGACCTGCTGGCGCTGCCGGTGGTCGACGATGCGGGGCGCCCGCTCGGCATCGTTACCGTCGATGACGTGCTCGACGCGCTCGTGGCCGAGCATACCGAGGACGTGCAGAAGTTCGGCGGCGTCGAGGCGCTTGACCGGCCCTACCTCGAAACCGGCTTCTTCGAGATGATTCGCAAGCGGGCCGGGTGGCTGAGTGTGCTGTTCCTGTCGGAAATGCTGACCGCCAGCGCCATGCAGCACTTCGAGGACGAACTCGCCCGCGCAGTGGTGCTGACGCTGTTCATCCCGCTCATCATGAGCTCAGGCGGCAACAGTGGCAGCCAGGCGACCTCGCTCATCATCCGGGCCCTGGCGATGGGGCAGGTGCGCCTGCGCGACTGGTGGCGGGTGGCGCTGCGCGAACTGCCCGCAGGCATGGTCCTGGGCGCGATTCTCGGCATTGTGGGCTTTGTCCGCATCGCCGCGTGGCAAGCGCTGGGCTTCTACGATTACGGCAGCCACTGGGTGCTGATCGCCACGACCGTTTCGGCGGGGCTGGTCGGGATCGTGACTTTCGGTTCGCTGGCTGGCTCGATGCTGCCGTTCCTGCTCCAGAAGCTCGGTTTCGACCCGGCCAGCGCCTCGGCACCGTTCGTCGCGACGCTCGTGGATGTCACAGGTCTGGTGATCTACTTCACCATTGCCCTTGCCATTCTCTCCGGGACGTTGCTCTAGGGCCGCGCAATCAAACGAAAGGACCGCCCCATGGCATTCACCGCGAAGATCCTGTTGCTCGGCTCGGGCGAACTGGGGCGCGAATTCGTGATTTCGGCCAAGCGACTGGGCTGCCAGGTGATCGCCTGCGACGCCTATGAGGGCGCGCCGGCCATGCAGGTGGCGGACGGGTTCGAGGTCTTCTCGATGCTCGACGGCGAGCGCCTGCGCGCCGCCATCGAGAAGCACAGGCCCGACTTCATCGTTCCCGAGGTCGAGGCTATCCGCACCGAAGTGCTGGCCGAAGTCGAGGCGGAAGGCTTCTGCGTCGTTCCTTCGGCCCGTGCGACGCAGATGACCATGAACCGCGACGCCATCCGCGAGGTCGCCGCCGTCGAACTGGGCCTGCGCACTTCGCGCTATCGCTATGCCGAAAGCCTCGACGAAGTGCTGGCCGGCGCCGAGCACACAGGCCTGCCCTGCGTCATCAAGCCGGTCATGTCCTCCTCGGGCAAGGGCCAGAGCACGGTGCGCGATGCCGCCGATCTGGAGAAGGCCTGGGACTACGCCGTCGCCAACATGCGCGGCGACCGCAAGCGGGTGATCGTCGAGGAATTCGTGGCGTTCGACTACGAGATCACCTTGCTGACGATCCGCAGCCGCGAGGGCGTCTCGTTCTGCCCGCCGATCGGCCACCGGCAGGAGCGCGGCGACTATCAGGAATCGTGGCAGCCGACGCCGATGGCACCTGCCGCCATTGCCTCAGCGCAGGACATGGCACGCAAGGTGGTCGACGATCTCGGCGGCTACGGCCTGTTCGGCGTCGAGTTCTTCGTGAAGGGCGAGGAAGTGATCTTCTCCGAACTCTCGCCGCGTCCGCACGATACCGGGATGGTCACGCTGATTTCGCAGAACCTCTCCGAATTCGATCTCCACGCGCGGGCGATCCTCGGGCTGCCGGTTCCCGAAGTGGTGCTGCATGGGGCAAGCGCCTCCGCGGTGATCCTGGCCGACCGGGACAGCGACTCCTTCGGCTACGAAGGCCAGGCAGAGGCCTTGGCGACACCGGGCGCGCAGATGGACTTGCGTATCTTCGCCAAGCCGGTGACGCGGCCCTATCGCCGCATGGGCGTGGCGCTGGCGCTGGCGGAAGATACCGACACCGCCCGCCGCGTGGCGGCGGAGGCGGCGGGCAAGGTCCGTATCGTCTACAAGTGAGGGAAGGGGGGGCACGTGCCCCCCTTGTCGTATCAGAAGCTGTTCTTGGCTTCGCGCAGCGCGGCGAATGTCTCGACGGCGTTTCCGCCGCCCCAGCGGGCCTGAAGCGCGGGGTCGTCCGCGCGCAGGAACGGGTTGGTCAGGAGTTCGCGGCCGAGCTTGGTCGGGACGGTAGGCAGGCCTGCCGCCCGCGCGCGCTCGATATCGCGGGCATAGGCGATCAGTTCCTCGTTCTCCGGATCGGCATGAACCGCGAATTTCGCATTCGCCGCCGTATATTCGTGCGCGCAGTAGAGCATCGTATCGACCGGCAGGGCCTTGATGCGCTGGAGGCTCTCCCAGAACTGCGCGGGCTGGCCCTCGAACATGCGCCCGCAACCCAGTGCAAAGACCGAATCGCCGACGAAGGCGACATGCGCGCCGGGCAGGTAATAGGCGCAGTGGCCGAGGGTATGCCCGCCGACATCGAGAACCTTTGCCTTCCAGTCGCCCAGCAGAACGATGTCGCCTTGCGCGACGGTGCGGTCCACGCCCTCGATCTTCCCGGCATCGCCTTCGGGCGCGATGACCGTGCAGCCGGTCGCGGCCTTGATGGCTCCGTTTCCGCCCGCGTGGTCCGGGTGCCAGTGGGTGTTCCAGATCTGGGTGATCTGCCAGCCCTTGTGGGCGGCCTGGTGCAGATATTCGTCGGCATCGGGCGTGTCGATGCAGGCGGTCTGGCCGCTCGCGGGATCGTGCAGCAGGTAGCCGTAATTGTCGCTGAGGCAGGGGAACTGGTGGACTTCGAGCATGGGATCTCTCCTTGAGGCCCTATGTAGCGATTGAAGCCCAAAGCAAAAGCCCGCCCGGATTGCTCCGGACGGGCCTTTGTTGGTTCACCTAACGGTGAAGCCCGAACTGTTCTTACGAACGGTTCTTGAGGGCTTCGCCGAGGATGTCGCCGAGCGAAGCGCCCGAGTCCGACGAACCGTACTGTTCGACGGCTTCCTTCTCTTCGTGAAGCTGGCGAGCCTTGACCGAGAAGTTCGGCTTCTTCGAACGATCGAAGCCGGTGACCATGGCGTCGAGCTTCTGGCCGACCTGGAAGCGGTCGGGGCGCTGCTCGTCGCGGTCGCGGCCGAGGTCCGAACGCTTGATGAAGCCGGTGGCGCCATCGTCGCCAGCCTGGACTTCCAGGCCGCCGTCGCGAACTTCGAGAACGGTGACGGTGACGACTTCGTTGCGACGCAGCGAGCTGCCGCCGGTCGCGGCAACGCCGCCAGCGGCCGGAGCGCCACGCTCAAGCTGCTTCATGCCGAGGCTGATGCGTTCCTTCTCGACGTCGACGTCGAGAACCACGGCCGAAACCTGCTCGCCCTTGCGGTGCAGAGCCAGCGCGTCTTCGCCCGAGATGCCCCAGGCGATGTCCGACATGTGAACCATGCCGTCGACGTCGCCGTCGAGACCGATGAACAGGCCGAATTCGGTGGCGTTCTTGACTTCGCCTTCGACCTGCGAACCGACGGGGTGCTTTTCAGCGAAAGCTTCCCAGGGGTTCTGCTGAGCCTGCTTGAGGCCGAGCGAGATACGGCGCTTGTCCGAATCGACTTCGAGAACGACCACTTCGACTTCCTGCGAGGTCGAGACGATCTTGCCGGGGTGGACGTTCTTCTTGGTCCAGGACATTTCCGAAACGTGGACGAGGCCCTCGATGCCGGCTTCCAGTTCCACGAAGGCACCGTATTCGGTGATGTTCGTGACGGTGCCCGACAGCTTGGCGCCGACCGGGTACTTGACGGCTGCGCCTTCCCACGGATCGCTTTCCAGCTGCTTCATGCCGAGGCTGATGCGCTGGGTGTCCTGGTTGATGCGGATGATCTGGACCTTCACGGTGTCGCCGATGGCGATCACTTCGCTCGGGTGGTTGACGCGCTTGTAGCTCATGTCGGTGACATGGAGCAGGCCGTCGATGCCGCCGAGGTCAACGAACGCACCGTAGTCGGTGATGTTCTTGACGACGCCTTCGATGACCTGGCCTTCGCTCAGCTTGTCGATCAGCTCGCTGCGCTGTTCGGCGCGCGTTTCTTCGAGGACGGCGCGACGCGACACGACGATATTGCCGCGGCGACGGTCCATCTTCAGGATCTGGAAGGGCTGCGGCACGTCCATCAGCGGGGTGACGTCGCGCACGGGGCGGATGTCGACCTGCGAGCCGGGGAGGAACGCAACGGCGCCGTCGAGGTCGACGGTGAAGCCGCCCTTGACGCGGCCGAAGATCACGCCTTCGACGCGCTTGCCTTCACCGAATTCGTTCTCGAGCTTGTCCCAGGCGGCTTCGCGGCGTGCGCGGTCGCGCGACAGCATCGCTTCGCCGTCGGCGTTCTCGACGCGGTCGACGTAAACTTCGACTTCGTCACCGACCTTGAGGCCGTGCTCGCCTTCACCGCGGGCGAATTCGCGCAGGGCAACGCGGCCCTCGCTCTTCAGGCCCACGTCGATGACGGCCTTGTCGTTCTCGATGGCAGTGACGGTACCCTTGACGACGCGGCCTTCGAAGCCGTCATCGGCGACACCGCCGAGCTGATCGTCAAGCATCTTCGCGAAATCGTCGCGAGTCGGATTGGCAGAAGTAGCCATTAAAGGTTTAATCCTGTTTAGTTCTTTCCGGCCAGGCGGTTTGATCCGCCGGTCTTTCCTCCGCGCTTCGCACCATGCGAGGCCCGGGCCAAAAGGGCCGAACCGCCACGGGGGCCGAATGCCGTCCGCGGCGTCCTTCGAACCTTGCGGTTCTCCAGACCGGCGGCCCCTACGCCCATGAGGGGTGAAATGCAAGGAAATTGGCGGATACGACGTGGTTTCGTCGCATTGCCGGGCCGGTCGATCCCGGCCGTTCAGTCGGGGCCGGTCAGGAGACCCGCAGCGCGTCCACCGCGGCGATGGCGGCGGCGATGGCTTCCTCGCGCTTGAGGTCGGAGGTGTCGATCACCAGCGCGTCGGCGGCGGCCACGAGGGGGGCGTCCTTGCGGCCCCGGTCGCGTTCGTCGCGCGCGGCGAGGTCGGCGGTGATGGCTTCCAGCGAGATGTCCCGGCCCTGGGCATGCATTTCGAGGAAGCGGCGCTGGGCGCGGGCTTCGACCGAGGCGACGACGAAGAGCTTGGCCTGGGCTTCGGGCGCGATCACCGTGCCGATGTCGCGTCCGTCGAGCACGGCGCCGCCGGGCTGCGTGGCGAATGTGCGCTGGCGTTCGTAGAGCGCCTGGCGGACGGTGGGGTGGATCGAAACGCGACTGGCGAGGCCGCCGCTCGCCTCGGAGCGCAGTTCGGCGTCTGCCAGCAGGCCCTCGGGAAAGGCGCAGGCGGCGAGGGCGTCCACGGGATCGTCCGGGTTGCCACCGTCGAGGAAGCACTGGCGACCGACCGCGCGATAGAGCAGGCCGGTGTCGAGGTGGGGCAGTCCGAAATGGTGGGCGAGGGCCTTGGCGATAGTGCCTTTGCCCGAAGCGGTGGGTCCGTCTACGGCGATAATCATCGCGCGGTCATGGCGGCTTGGGGCGTTCAGTGCAAGGTCGGGTGTTCCGCCGAAGCGGGCTGCTTGCGGCGCGAGAGCACGGCTTTCACCAGGCCCCAACCGGCAATGACCGCCCAGAGCGCTTCCATCGCGATCGAGGGCAGGTTCACGTTCACCATCAGCGAGATCAGCAGCAGGACGGCGCCCGCAAAATTGAGTCCGTGCTGGAGATAGCGGTTCGGCGCATCCTCATAGGTGATGTAGGCATAGGCGAGGATGCAGCATGCCGTGCCGATGAAGCCGAGGATATTGCTGAGCGATTCCGGCAAGTCGAGGATCATGGAGACTCCTGCGCAGGGACGGCGGGGTGCCGTCCCTGCAACAATGCTTTTATCCGGCGAGGCTGGCCAGCAGGTCTTCGAAGTTGGGGAAGCTGGTGGCGATCGGACGGGTATCGTCCACTTCCACGCCGCCGCTGCTGACGAGACCGGCAACGGCCATCGCCATGGCGATGCGGTGGTCGAGATGGGTGGTGACCTGCGCGCCCTCGGCCGTGCCGGGCAGCGGCGCGCCGCCGGTGCCGGTGATGACGAGGCCGTCCTCGCGCTCCTCGATTTCCGCTCCGGCCAGCGTCAGGGCGACGGCCATGGCGGTCAGGCGGTCCGATTCCTTCACGCGCAGCTCGTCGAGGCCGCTGGTGACGGTGACGCCCTCCGCCAGCGAGGCGGCGACGAAGAGCACGGGGAATTCGTCGATCATGGCCGGGGCAATGGCGGGATCGACTTCGATCCCCTTGAGCTGCGAGTGCCTGACCAGCAGGTCCGCCACCGGCTCGCCGCCGACTTCGCGTTCGTTCAGGAATTCGATCTGGCCGCCCATCTGGCGCAGCACTTCGACAAGGCCTGCGCGGGTGGGGTTGAGGCCGACGTTCTCGATCACGACTTCGCTGCCCGGCGTCACCAGTGCGGCGACGATGAAGAAGGCGGCCGAGGAGGGGTCGCCCGGCACGTCGATGACCTGCGGCTTGAGTTCGGCCTCGCCCTTGATGGTGATGACGCGGGTGCCGTTGGCTTCCACGGTGACGGTGAGGTCTGCGCCGAAGCCCTTGAGCATGCGTTCGGAGTGGTCGCGGGTCGGCACCGGCTCGATGACCGTTGTGGTGCCCGGCGTGTTGAGGCCGGCGAGCAGGATCGCGCTCTTCACCTGTGCGGAGGCGACCGGCAGGCGGTAGGTGATCGGCACCGCAGGGGAGGCGCCGCGCACGATCAAGGGAAGGCGGCCACCCTCACTCGCCTCGAAGCTGGCGCCCATTTCCGAAAGCGGATCGATCACGCGGCCCATCGGGCGCTTCGAAAGCGAGGCATCGCCGGTGAAGCTGACATGGATCGGATGGCTGGCCACAAGACCCATCAGCAGGCGCGTCGAGGTGCCGGAATTGCCCATGTCGAGCGGGCCTTCGGGCTGGAGCAGGGCGCCGACGCCCACGCCGTTCACCCGCCACTCACCGTCTCCGACGCGCTCGACCGAGGCGCCCATGGCGCGCATGGCAGCGGCGGTGGACAGCACGTCTTCGCCTTCCAGCAGGCCCGTCACGCGGGTTTCGCCCACGGCCAGCGCGCCCAGCATGATCGAGCGATGGCTGATCGACTTGTCGCCCGGCACGCGAATCCTGCCCTTCAGCGGTCCTGCGGGCAGGAAACGGCGGGGGCGCATGGGGGTGGTGGTGTCGTGGCTCACGGGCGTGCTTCTTTCGAGGCTGGAAGGGGCGCAAAATCGCCGGGCTTTTGACAGCGGCTGCGGCCTATGGCAAGGCGCGCGCCCTGATGTGGCCGGGACGCTTGATTTTGCGGGCCGGCCCTCCCATCAAGACACGGAATTCTCGCCCGTACTCTACGGGCGCGCAGTATGAGGACATTTCATGGCAAAGCCTGAGTGGGGCGCCAAGCACGGCTGCCCGAAATGCGGCACCCGCTTCTACGACCTGGGTAAGGACGACCCGGTCACCTGCATCGAGTGCGGCCATTCGTGGCACCCGGAGCCGGTGCTGAAGTCCAAGCAGCCGATTCCCTATGAGGAAATCCAGAAGAAGGAAGTCGTCGAGAACGAGGATTCGGATCTCGCCGAAGACGATCTGGACATCGACGACGACGGCGATTCGCCGGACAACGACGTCGACCTCGGTGGTGACGACGATCTCGGCATCGGCGGCGGCGACGACGACGGCGACCGCGACGAGTAAGTCTCGGCCATTAGCTGTTTCAGGAAAGGGCGCGGTGCTTCGGCAGCCGCGCCCTTTCTCGTTTTCAGCCTCGTTTTAGGGCTGCCAGCTTCACTCCACATTTCGTCATTGCGAGCGTAGCGAAGCAATCCAGGGGCGGTTTGCGCCGCTCTGGATTGCCGCGTCGGCTCCGCCTCCTCGCAATGACGAAAGGAGGTGTGAAGTCGGAGAGCCTTGTAGGGTGGGAAGGGCTTTCGGTGCACCCTATCCGAAAAATGACAGGCCCGTGAAATTTCCTCTTGCCAGCCTGAGGAACCCCATCTAGAGGGCGGCCTCCCAAGCGGAGGCAAGTCATCAACGACGGGCTGAAACGAGGGAACGGATCGAACCTCCCAGGTCGATCTGCTGAAATGATTGGGGCCTTAGCTCAGCTGGGAGAGCGCCTGCATGGCATGCAGGAGGTCAGCGGTTCGATCCCGCTAGGCTCCACCATTTCTTATGAAATAGCCTTTCAAAGTCATCTTGGTTCGGCTATTTCGACATATCAGTTTCGCGGAAACGCGATACGCTGGCCGACGAGGTTTCGTCCGCCGGCGTTTTTCGCATAACGTTTCCGTCACGCCGGTCAGCGAGGTTTCGCCCACCGGCGTTTTTGGCGTTCTGGCGGCTGCGGCTGCCGATAAGGAGTTTGGCATGTTCGACAGCCTGTCTGATCGTCTTGGTGGCGTTTTCGACAAGCTGCGCGGTCGCGGCGCGCTCAAGGAGCAGGACGTCCGCGATGCCATGCGCGAAGTGCGCATCGCGCTGCTCGAAGCCGATGTCGCGCTCCCCGTCGTGCGCCGCTTCATCGACCAGGTTACCGAAAAGGCCATCGGCCAGTCGGTCCTGAAGTCGGTCACGCCCGGCCAGCAGGTCGTCAAGATCGTCAATGACGCGCTGATCGAGATGCTCGGTGGTGACCAGACCGCCGAACTCGATCTGGAAGCGGTTCCGCCCGTCGTCATCATGATGGTCGGTCTGCAGGGTTCGGGTAAGACCACCAGCACCGCCAAGATCGCTCGCATGCTTCGCGAGAAGCAGGGCAAGAAGGTCCTGATGGCCTCGCTGGACGTCAACCGTCCGGCCGCACAGGAACAGCTTCGCGTTCTGGGCGAGCAGGTTGGCGTTGCCACCCTGCCGATCATCGCCGGCCAGCAGCCGACCGAAATCGCCACCCGCGCGATGCAGTCGGCCAGGCTTCAGGCTGTCGACGTGCTGATGCTCGACACCGCCGGCCGTCTCCACGTCGACCAGCAGCTCATGGACGAGATGAAGGCGGTTGCCGCCATCGCGACTCCCCGTGAAACGCTGCTCGTGGTCGACTCGCTGACCGGCCAGGACGCGGTCAACGTCGCGCAGTCGTTCTCCGGCGAAGTCGATCTTACCGGCGTCGTGCTCACCCGTATGGACGGTGACGCGCGCGGCGGTGCGGCTTTGTCGATGCGGGCCGTCACCGGCAAGCCGATCAAGTTCGCGGGCACCGGCGAGAAGATGGAGGCCCTTGAGGCCTTCCACCCGAGCCGCGTCGCCAACCGCATCCTCGGCATGGGCGACATTGTCTCCATCGTCGAGAAGGCCGCCGAAGCGGTCAAGATCGAGGACGCCGAAGCGCTGGCCAAGCGCATGGAGCAGGGCAAGTTCGACATGAACGACCTGCGCATGCAGCTCGGCCAGATGCAGAAGATGGGCGGCCTCGGCGCGCTGGCGGGCATGATGCCGGGCATGAAGAAGGCCAAGGCGGCGATGCAGGCCTCGGGCATGGACGACCGCGTGCTGCTGCGCATGGATGCGATCATCGGTTCGATGACTCAGAAGGAACGCGCCAACCCCGCGCTTCTGAACGCCAAGCGCAAGATCCGCGTCGCCAACGGCTCGGGCACCAATGTCCAGGACGTCAACAAGCTGCTGAAAATGCACCTGGAGATGTCCAAGGCCATGAAGCAGATCAAGAAGATGGGCGGCCTCAAGGGGCTGGCCGCGATGTTCGGCAAGGGCGGCCTTGATGCTGCCATGCCGGGCCTCGGCGGACCCGGCGGTATGGGCGGCCTGCCCGGAATGGGCGCCGGTGGTCCCGATCTCAGCAAGTTTCTGAAGAAATAATTTTTGAAGATTTGAAGGAAAGGTAGAGCAATGTCCGTTTCGATCCGTCTGTCGCGCGGTGGCGCGAAGAAGCGTCCTTACTACAAGATCGTCGTCTCCAACTCGCGCGCTCCGCGCGACGGCAAGTATCTTGAGCAGGTCGGCACCTACAACCCGATCCTCGCCAAGGACGACGAAAACCGCGTCCGTCTGGTCGAAGACCGCGTGCGTTACTGGCTCGGCGTTGGCGCCCAGCCGACCGACCGCGTTGCCCGCCTGCTCGACAAGGCCGGCATCAAGGAACGCGCCGCGACCGTGAACGCCCAGAAGGGTGAGCCGGGCCAGAAGGCCAAGGACCGCGCCGAGGAAAAGGCCGAGAAGCTGCGTGAAGCTGAAGAAGCTGCCGCTGCTGCTGCTGCCGCTCCGGCCGCTGAAGAAGCGCCTGCCGAAGCAGCCGCTGAGGAATCGACCGAAGCCTAAGCTTCAGGTCAGATCCAGATGGCTGGTCAAGACCGCCCCGTCACGCTTGCTGCCATAACCGGCGCGCACGGCGTGACGGGCGAGGTTCGCCTCAAGCTGTTCGGTGAAGGCGTGGCGGCGCTCAAGCGCTACCGCGCCTTCAACGATTCCACCCTGACGCTCGCCAAGCTGCGCGACGACGGCAAGGGCGGCGCGATCGCCCGCTTCGAGGAAGTGCCGGATCGAACGGCTGCCGAGAAGCTGCGCGGCACTGCGCTCACCGTCCCGCGTGCGTCGATGCCGGAACTGGAGGAAGGCGAGTACTATCACGCCGACCTGCTGGGCCTGCGCGCCGTTTCCGATGCGGGTGACGAACTCGGCATCTGCATCGCGGTCGAGAACTTCGGTGCCGGTGACGTGATCGAGATCGAGCGTCCGGTCGGTGAGGATGGCAAACGGCGCCGTTTCATGGTGCCGATGACCCCCGCCGCCGTCCCCGAGTGGGATCACGAACGGTTGGTCATCACCGCCGTCTTCGCGGAAGAATAAAGGAAAGGCCGTCCCTCGGGACGGCCTTTTCGCTTTCGGGGGCGGTGATCAGGCAAGCGCGGCCTGCGTGCACGAGCGTGCCGCTTCCGCAGGTGTCTGCGGGCAGTCGATGGCGAGCACCAGGGGGGCCACCATGCCCAGGCTTGCCCCCGCGAGAATGCCGCCAATCACGCCGATCCCGGTCAGCCGGGCCCGACGGGCCAGCGGCGATTCCGGCTGTTCCTGTCGCGGAGATCCGCGGCGAAACCGCGCCCTGGCTTTCTCGGCCAGCTTGGCCAGCCCGTTACCTAGCCCTTCGGAAAACCGGTCATGACCGGCATTCCACTGCTGCATGAAGTGTTGATCCTGCATTGTCCGGTTCCTCCATCGGATGACCGGAATCTGCGCGATCCTGCGTGTCTGCGCCAACAAAGCCTCTGGCGGAACCTATAAGGCAGCCTTATCATCTCGGGATGGACCGCCTGCCGCCCCTGACCGCCGTTCGCGCCTTCGAGGCTGCCGGTCGCCACGAGAATTTCTCGCGCGCGGCCGAGGAATTGGGCATGACCCAGGCGGCGGTCTCCTATCAGATCCGGCAGCTCGAAGACCGCGTCGGCAAGCCGTTGTTCGTGCGCGAGAAAGGCAGGGTGTATCTGTCCGATGCTGGACGGCGCCTGCTGCCCGCCCTCAGCGGCGCCTTCATCGCCATGACCGACGCTTTCGCGGCTATTCGCAGCGAGGACGAGGATGTGCTGGCCATCAATGCGTCCGTATCGCTCGGCGCCAGTTGGCTGAGTACGCGCATCGGACGTTTCCAGCTTCGCCATCCGGATATCGCCGTTCGCATGTCGCTTTCCAACGAAGTGATCGACTTCGCTATCTCGAACTACGATGTCGCCATTCGCGGCGGTGCGGGGCAATGGGAAGGGCTTCGCAGCGAATTCCTGTTCCGGCAGCATTATTCGCCGATCTGCTCGCCGGATTTTCTCGAGCGTCATCGCATCGCGCGGCCGGAGGATCTTCTCGCAGTCGAGCGCTTTGCTCCCAACGACCCCTGGTGGAACGGTTGGTTCTCCGCCGCGGGCGTCGGGCAACAGCCGCCGCCGTCGCGGCGCGGGTTCATGTTCGACAATCAGCTTCAGGAGGCCAGTGCGGCGCGGGAGGGTTTCGGAGTCGCTCTGATGACACCGCTGATCTGGCGGGAAGATCTGGAAGCCGGTCGCCTGGTGCAGCCGTTCGAGACGATGTACCTGCCGGGAACCGCGCATTGGATGGTGCACCCTGAGAACCGCGTGGGCGTTCGCAAGATCGAGCGGCTGCGCGAATGGTTCCGCGATGAGATCGAGCGGGACCGCGCTTTCCTGCCTGCCGAAGTCTGGGAGCCGCTCTGAAAGGCGCAATTCCGGCGCTTCCCCCTTGCCGCAGCCGCCGAATTGGGCTTTGCGCGGAGGCATGACTTTCAACGCGACCGTCCTCACCCTCTATCCGGAGATGTTCCCTGGTTCGCTTGGCGTCAGCCTTGCGGGCAGGGCGCTGGCGGAGGGCAAGTGGGCCATGAACCCTGTCCATATCCGCGATTTCACGACCGACAAGCATCGCACCGTGGACGATACGCCCGCAGGCGGCGGCGCTGGAATGGTGCTCAAGGTGGACGTTCTGGCCGCTGCCATCGACCATGCCCGTGCGATCAATCCCGAGGCGCCGATCATCGCCATGACGCCGCGCGGGAAGCCGATTTCGCAGGCCCGCGTGCGCGAACTGGCCGAGGGTCCCGGTGTCACCATCCTGTGCGGCCGCTTCGAAGGTTTCGACGAGCGCATCTTCGAGGGCCGTCAGGTGGAAGAGATGTCGGTCGGCGATGCGGTGCTTTCGGGCGGCGAACCCGCGGCAATCCTGCTGTTAGATGCTTGCATTCGGCTGCTTCCCGGCGTAATGGGCGCGGCTTCCAGCGGGACCGAGGAATCGTTCGAGGACGGTCTTCTCGAATACCCGCAGTTTACCCGACCCACCGAGTGGGAAGGGCGCACGATCCCTGAAGTGCTGCGATCGGGGGATCATGCGAAGATCGCCGCCTGGCGGAAACGGCAGGCGGAGGAAGATACACGGTCACGCAGGCCGGACCTTTGGGAACGTCGCAGTGACGTTCGGGGCCAGTCTGCCTCTGGTGCGCGGCGCAAAAACGAGGACTTAGGTTCATGAACCTGATTCAGCAGATCGAGGCCGAGGAAATTGCCAAGGCCGCCAAGGATATCCCGACCTTCCGTCCGGGCGACACCGTCCGCGTCGGCGTGAAGGTGGTTGAAGGCACCCGTACCCGCGTCCAGGCTTACGAGGGCGTGTGCATCGCGCGCTCGAACCGTGGCATGGGTTCGAACTTCACCGTCCGCAAGATGAGCTTCGGTGAAGGCGTGGAGCGCGTATTCCCGCTCTACTCGCCGAACATCGATTCGATCACCGTTGTCCGTCGCGGCGTCGTGCGTCGTGCGAAGCTGTACTACCTGCGTGGTCGTACCGGCAAGCGCGCCCGTATCGCCGAGCGCCGGGTCAACGACGTCAAGGCGTAAGCCCTGGCCGATTGTCCGGCTCGCAAGGGCCGGACAGCCTGAGAGGCGGTTCGATTTCGAACCGCCTTTTTTGCGCCCGGCTTCTGCCAGCGCGTTTTCGGGGACGGGCGCTTTTCGAAAAGCGCCGCTCACCTTTAACCCGGTCTTTACCGAGTTGAATCCATTCGCGGAATGGTTCGCAATCCGCCGCGAGGCGGGGCCCTGCGAACGTGCCCACATCTTCTTGGCGCCTTCACGGCCGGGGCGGATATCTCCACCCGTACCATGCTGCGCTGCACAATTCGGAAATTGTCATCTGGATGGCGGAAAAACGCGATAAACTGCCAGTTTTGGTTTTGTTTAGGCTTTGACACCGTGGGTAAAACCCGCTCAATTCCGTCCGTCCTGAGGCGATTCAGAATATCCCATCGCATCCTTCCATTGAAAGCTTAGGGGGTTCCCATAATGAACAAGAACGATCTCATCAGCGCTGTCGCGGACACGAGCGGTCTTACCCGCAGCGATGCCACCAAGGCTGTCGAAGGCGTGTTCGATGCCATCACCGGCGCGCTGAAGTCGGGCGACGAAGTTCGCCTCGTCGGCTTCGGCACCTTCTCGGTCGCCAAGCGCAAGGCCTCGACCGGCCGTAACCCGCGCACCGGCGAGCCGATGGAAATCAAGGCTTCGGCTCAGCCGAAGTTCAAGGCCGGAAAGGGCCTCAAGGACGCTGTCAACTAAGCATCCTTGCAGCCTGCTGCGCCTCGCAGGCTGAAAAGATTACGCCGCGCCGACCACAGGGTCGGCGCGGCGTTTTTCGTTTTGCAGTCGTAAGCGGCAGGGGCGTGAGCCACCTGCCGCTCCGGATCAGGGTGTCAGTTTGACCAGGGCGGTCGGAGCGGCCGGTGTGCGGGGATCGATCTTCCACACCAGCGCCTTGCCGTTTGGTGCCGGAGCCGGGCCTTCGTCGGTATTGTTGGCCAGGATCTCGCCGTCGGTGGTCAGGGTGAAAGTGCCGTCGGCCTGGACCTCGCCCGGCTTGGCCTCGCTGTCCCCATCGTTACTGCTGTCGCCGAAGCCGCTCATCAGCGAACTCATGCCCGAGGTGCCGCCCTGCGGGCCGAACGAGGGGGCTGCCATCCGCACCGAGCCGTCCCGACGCAGCGTGAGCTGGACGAAGCTGTTGCTCATCGCGAAGCCCTCGATGGTGGGGAAGGCGAAATCGTGGTCGAGGCGCCCGGTCATCGCAAAGTCGACATCGAACTTGCCGTTGCCCACGTAGACGACCTTGTTCCACCCGACCTGGCGGCGCAGCTTCTCGGCGATCTGCTCGCCGGCCTGGGGATCGCTGGGGTCGAGGCCGCCGGTCAGCATCTGAGCGGCCTTTTCGTCGCTCTTCTTCTTTTCGGCGCTGGACTTTTCCCAGTCGGCCTTCTGCTGGGCGAGTTCCTCGTCGGTGCAGGTGCGCTCCTCGTAGTCGTCGTTGTGGCAGGCCTCAGGCTCGAAGGTCTTGGGCTTCGACATCTGGAGGGGCACCATCACGATCTCGCCCGCATAGCGGAAGGTGAAGGTGCGATTCTTGCGCAAGTCGAGCGTGGAGGTGAACTTGCCCGGTGCGAAGATGCAGGCCGTCGCCAGCAGGGCGAGGGCGGTGACGCCCAGCCCTGCGAGAAGGCGGCGTCCCCATGGACGCCGTTGGATGCAATTCATGATCTGTGCCCCTCTGATAGACGATTACGCAGGCCGGGTCGCTGCGGCGTAGAGCGCGATGGCGGCAGCGTTGCTGACGTTCAGGCTCTCCATGGCGTCGCTGATCGGCAGCTTGGCGATCGCGTCGCAGTGCTGGACGATATTGTGGCGCATGCCGTCGCCTTCGGCGCCGAGCACGAGCGCAACTGGCCCTGCGGGCAGGGCCTCGCCGAGCGTCGACTGCGCCGTGCCGTCGAGACCGATTCGCCAGTAGCCCGCCTCGGCGATTTCCTCGAGCGCGCGCGCGAGGTTCACGACGCGGACCCAGGGCAGGACTTCCAGCGCGCCCGATGCGCTCTTGGCCAGCGTGCCCGATTCGGGCGGCGCGTGGCGATCCTGGGTGACGATGGCGCAGGCGTTGAAGGCCGCCGCCGAACGCATGATGGCGCCGACGTTGTGGGGATCGGTTACCTGATCGAGCACGACGACGGGGCGCGAGGGATCGCCGTCGAGAACGTCGTCGATGAAGATGTCATCGAGGGGTGCACACTCGAGCACGAGGCCCTGGTGCGGCGCGTCGCGCGCGACGAGGCGGGCGAGGTCGGCGGGTTGTGCCCATTCCACAGGGAAATCGGTGGGCAGTTCGCCGTCGAGTGATTCGACGCCTTCGCGAGTCGCCCAGAGCTTGCGGTGGCTGCGATTCGGATTTTTGAGCGCGGCCTCGACGGCGTGGCGGCCCCAGAGGCGAACCATGCCGGTGCTCGCACGCCCGCTGCCACGGCCGTTCTTCATCCGGCCTGCGCGGCCGCGCAGCGGTTTCCCGGAGCGGCCGCCTTCGCGGTCACCGTCTTGCCGGTCGCTACGATTGGTCATGAAAATTGTCCTTATTCGAAAAAACTATGCCGCTCCTGCCATTCCCCCCATTGACAGGCAAGGCCGGGTTCTACATAGGCGCGCTCCTCGGCAGCGAGGCTCTGGTTTCGGAGCTTCAACACAACGGGTCTTTCGATAGACGGACCCCCGCCAGTAACTGGTGTGGACAGGTGGCCGAGTGGTTAAAGGCAGCAGACTGTAAATCTGCCCGTGCAAGCGTACGCTGGTTCGAATCCAGCCCTGTCCACCACCGGTTCTCTTCAAAAGAGCATTCCCTTCGGGGACCCCGGACCCTATCCCCCATCATGAAATATCCCCGCCAGTCCGGCGATTGGGAACGCGGCGCGCCTCCCCGGCATTGCGGGAGGTGTGCACAGTGACTAGAGGACGGTGATGCCCGGAGAAATTCTCGATAATCAGGGACGCGGCGAAGCGTCCTGGAGCTGGCCTTCCGTTCATCCGGAGGGTCGCAAGTTCGGCGCCATCGCTGCAGCCCTGGCGCTGGTCGGCTGGATCGTGTTCGGCCCGCTGGTCGGCCTGCCGCTGGTTCTGCTGACTTATTGCGTGCTGGCGTTCTTCCGCGATCCCGTCCGCGTGACGCCGCAGGACGACCGCTACATCGTGGCGCCTGCCGATGGCTTGGTGACGCTGATCGGCAAAGTCTCGCCGCCGCGCGAACTGACGGTCGAGGACGGCAGCGGATCGCAGCCGATGCCGACCGAGCCGGTGACGCGCATCTCGATCTTCATGAGCGTGTTCGACGTTCACATCAATCGCAGCCCCATCAGCGGCACGGTGCGCCGGGTGATCTACATTCCCGGCAAGTTCCTCAATGCCGACCTCGACAAGGCCAGCGAAGAGAACGAGCGCCAGCACATCCTGGTCGAGCGCGGCGACGGCCTGCGCGTCTGCTTCACGCAGATCGCCGGTCTCGTGGCGCGCCGTATCGTGCCGTTCGTGAAGCCGGGCGACATGATCGCCGCCGGTCAGCGGATCGGCCTGATCCGCTTCGGTAGCCGTGTCGACGTCTACCTTCCGGCCGGGGTCGAGCCGAAAGTGCTCATGGGCCAGCGCATCGTCGCCGGTGAGACGGTTCTGGCCGAACTCGGCTCGGCGCCCATGATCGAGGGTATCGCGCAGTGAGCGGCGAGCCCGGCGGCATTCGGGGTGATGCAGGGGAGGGCGCCGCAGAAGGCGACGGTCAGCGCCTGCGTCGCCGCCTGGCCGGCGGGTTGCCGATGCGCGTTTTCGTTCCCAATGCCATTACCGCCGCCGCGCTCTGCTCGGGCCTTACCGGCATCCGCTTTGCGATCGGCGGCGACTATCAGCGGGCGGTCCAGGCGATCATTCTGGCGGGTCTGCTCGACGGTATCGACGGCCGCGCCGCGCGTCTGCTGAAGGCGCAGACGCGCTTCGGTGCCGAACTGGACAGTCTGGCCGATTCGATCTCGTTCGGCGTTGCGCCCGCGCTGATCGTCTATCTCTGGACCTTGCACCAGCTGCCCAGCATGGGCTGGATCGCCGCGCTGGCCTTTGCGATCTGCTGCGTGCTGCGTCTGGCGCGTTTCAATTCGCGTCTCGACGAACTGGACCAGCCGCACAAGGAAGCCGGTTTCCTGACCGGCGTACCCGCGCCGCTCGGTGCGGGACTGGCGTTCCTGCCGATCTATCTCTGGATCGCGACCGGCGTATCCGAGTTCGCCAATCCGATCGCGGTCGGTGTGTGGATGGTGCTCGTCGCCGTCCTGATGATTTCCAGCCTGCCGACCCTGGGCTGGTCCCGCATGCGTCCGCCGCCCAGCATGCGCCTTGGCGTTCTGGCCCTCGTGGGCCTGACCGTGGCCGCGCTGTTGACGGAGCCGTGGTACACGCTGGCGGTCATCACACTCGTCTATCTGGTGCTGATCCCGATCGGGATCGCCGCTTATGCGAAGTTCAGGCGGCGAGTTCCGCTCCAGACTCCAGTCCGGGCCACTCCAAGCCAGGCCGTTCCGCCGCATTCCACTGCGGGTGACGGCGAGGACGCGCCGAACGGTCCTTTCTGAGCATGGCGAGCGCGGGCAGAGGCACGCGTTCGACCGTTCGCCATACTATCGTCAGCGATTCGTCGCAGGCGCGAAGCTGCGCCGGAAGCGCACGGGCGGCGCCGAGATGGCGACGCCAGCTTGCAGCGATGACCTGGGCGGAGACCAGCGCAGCCACGGCGAAGAGACAGGCGGCAAAAGCAGTCATGACCGTTCCTTTCGAACCATCGTCCATGATCCCGAAATTTCCCGTGAACCCGAAGCGGGCGGCCGTTGCTGCCCCTGTGGAGAGCTTGTGGAAAATTCAGAATCGTTCTATTAATGTTCCTGTGATGCTGTTGTTCTCAATTTGTTCTCACGCTGTCAAGCTGAAAACCTTTGGTCTCCGCGGCGCGATCCAGGCCTTCGCGGGAGCTTCGGCATGAGTGCGGATACACGCGGCGCGCTGGCGGAGCTGGAAGGGCTGCGCGACTGGTGCGAGGAGAATCAGTTCGAGATCGAGGAAATCGATTCCGAGGAACTCGTGCTCACCGATCAGGAGACGGACAGCGTCTGGTCCGTGTTCGGCGTCGAAGACTGGATTCAGATCAAGGGCCTCGTTCTCGAGGAAGTGGAACCGGGGCCGGCGCTGTGCCTGACCTTGGCGCGTTTGCATGACCGTTTGCTGGGGTGCCGGTTTTCGATCGATGCGCAGCACGGGTTGATCATCATCGTGGACCTGATGCCGTCATGCCGTTCGGGGGAAGCGGTCGCCGAGGCCATCATGCAGATGCAGGCAATCATCGATCACACCAGCGATCTGATCGAGGAAGCCATAGCCAATGAAGTGCCGGCCGATGATCGCACGATCGATCATGCCTTCAGGCTGGAAGGCTCACGGCGCCTGCACTAGCCGCTGCTCATGCCGGATGGTGCGATGCCGGGCGACTGGCTCGCGGTCGCCGGCTTGCTGCGGATTTCGGCTCTGACGCGGTCCATCGCCTGCTCCTTTTGCGATGCCGAGCATCGCCGAGCGCGGGAACGAAGTCGAGCCAGGCAACGAGGAGCGTTCTGGCGGCCACGGCCGCTGCGATTCCGAACAGGATGGATATGACGGCATTCATGGGCTGCGTCCCTTGGTCCGCGTCCTCTCCCCCGAAAGGCGTTGCTTGATGAAAATCCCGCAAGGCCCGCCGCGAAGCGCTTTTTTGCGGCGACGGTCTGCTGGGGATCACTCTGTGGAAAAACAGTTGAAGGCTGTTGGTTTCCGGCAGGAAACCGGGCTTTCGCGGCTCTGCGACGAACCGCCTCAGCGCAACGCCGGATCGCGGAGCAGATTGGGGCTGGCCTTTTTCAGGGAATATCGCTAAGGGCGGCCCCGCTCGACGAACGATACCGAATTGGCGGTATTCTGCGACTCGGGCAATCCACATGGAAAGCGCACATACCGGTGCTTTGACGGTCGGGTTTCCCATCCGTCAGGTTCCTGCTTTCCAGAGGCTCAACCGGAAAGGAATTCTATTATGGCGGCACCTGTCGTCACCATGTCGCAGCTCATCGAAGCCGGGGCGCACTTCGGTCACCAGACCCATCGCTGGAACCCGCGCATGAAGCCGTACATCTTCGGCGCGCGCAACGGCATCCACATCATCGACCTGTCGCAGACCGTGCCGCTCTTCGCGCGCGCTCTCGAATTCGTGCAGTCGACCGTCCAGGCCGGCGGCAAGGTGCTCTTCGTCGGCACCAAGCGCCAGGCTCAGGAGCCGATCGCCCAGGCCGCTCGCGCCTGCGGTCAGCACTTCGTCAACCACCGCTGGCTGGGCGGCATGCTCACCAACTGGAAGACCATCTCGGGTTCGATCAAGCGCTTCAAGGCTCTTGAAGAGCAGCTGGCGGGCGACACCACCGGCCTGACCAAGAAGGAAGTCCTTCAGCTGACCCGCGAGCGCGACAAGCTCGAGCTGTCGCTCGGCGGTATCCGCGACATGGGTGGCATCCCGGACGTGATGTTCGTGATCGACGCCAACAAGGAAGAGCTGGCCATCAAGGAAGCCAACGTTCTTGGCATTCCGGTCGTCGCCGTGCTCGACACCAACGTGAACCCGCAGGGCATCGCCTTCCCGATCCCGGGCAACGACGACGCCAGCCGCGCCGTGCGCCTGTACTGCGAAGCGATCGCTCAGGCCGCCACCAAGGGTGGTCGTGACGCGCTCGTCCAGAGCGGTGCCGACATCGGCGCCATGGACGTGCCGGTTGCCGAGGAAGCAGTCGAGGCCTGAATAGGTCCGGCGACGACTTTTTCGTCATGGAATTGTCGCGCGCCGGGTCCAATGGGCCTGGCGCGCGTTTCATTTCCGGGTCGCGATGCGGCCTGGGGCATTTTAAGGCCGTGAAATGCGGCCCCACCAAGCAAAAGGATTTGAGCGATGGCTTACACCGCCGCTGACGTGAAGAACCTGCGCGAGCGCACCGGCGCCGGCATGATGGACTGCAAGAAGGCCCTCGACGAAACCGGTGGCGATCTCGAAGCCGCCGTTGACGCGCTGCGCGCTCGCGGTCTGGCCGCTGCCGCCAAGAAGTCGAGCCGTACGGCTGCCGAAGGTCTGGTTGGCGTTGCCGTCACCGGCACCAAGGGCGTTGCCGTCGAAGTGAACTCGGAAACGGACTTCGTTGCGAAGAACGACCAGTTCCAGGACTTCGTCCGTAAGACCACCGAAGTCGCTCTCGGCGTTGCCGGCAACGACGTGGAAGCCCTCAAGGCTGCGGCCTATCCGGGTGGCGGCACCGTTGGCGACGCGCTGACCAACAACGTCGCGACCATCGGCGAGAACCAGCAGGTTCGCCGCCTGAAGACCGTCGAAGTCGCTCAGGGCCTCGTCGTTCCCTACATGCACAACGCTGCTGCGCCGAACCTCGGCAAGATCGGCGTGCTCGTCGCTCTCGAATCGGAAGCTTCGGCTGACGTTCTCGAAGCCCTCGGCAAGCAGATCGCGATGCACATCGCCGCTGCCTTCCCGCTGGCCCTCAACGCCGACGACCTCGACGCCGAGCTGATCGCTCGCGAGCGCAAGATCGCCGAAGAAAAGGCTGCCGAATCGGGCAAGCCCGAAGCCGTGCAGGCCAAGATGGTCGACGGCGCGATCGCCAAGTACGCCAAGGAAAACGCGCTGCTCTCGCAGGTCTTCGTCATGGACAACAAGACCCCGATCCAGCAGGTCGTCGACCAGGCCGGCAAGGACGCCGGTGCCAAGATCGTGCTGAAGGACTACGTCCGCTTCCAGCTCGGCGAAGGCATCGAGAAGGAAGTCACCGACTTCGCAGCCGAAGTGGCTGCTGCCGTCGCTGGCTGATTTTTCGGGCTGATCCTTCGGGATACCGAACAAGAAAAGGGCCGGGAAGCATTGGCTTCCCGGCCCTTTTTCTTTGCCTGTACGATGGGTCAGTAGGCCGCCGTAAACCGTGCGCGGCTGTGCTTGGGGGCTTCGAGTTCGTCGACCATGGCGATGGCGTAGTCGGCGAAGCTGATCTTGCTCTCACCGCTGTCGTCGGTGACGAGCTGGTCGGTGCCGGGGCGATAGCTGCCGGTGCGCGGACCTTCGAAGATCAGCGCGGCGGGGGAGAAGAAGGTCCAGTCCACATCGTCCACCTGCCGGAGCGCGTCGAGGAAGGTGATGCCGCCCAGCGCGAAGGGCTTCCATTCCTCGGGGAAGTCAGGCGAATCGATCACGCGAACGCCCGGTGCGACTTCGAGGCTGGCGGCGCCGCCGGTGACCAGCAGGCGCGGAACCCCCGCCTTGCGGATCGCGGAGAGCAGGGTCTCGGCGGAAACATTGAAGTGCAGGGCGCTGATCACGGCGTCGCTGCCGGCGATGAGGGTGGCAAGGGCTTCAGGATCGGCGGCATCGCCGGCTTTCGCGACGACGCCGTCGATGGTCGGGATCTTCTCGGGGTTACGGGCCAAGGAGAGGACCTGATGACCGCGTGCGGCGGCTTCCCTGGTGATTTCCGATCCGGCGCGGCCGCTGGCGCCGAGGACTGCAATCTTCATTCCGGGTACTCCACTGGTTTCCAATAGTGACCAAGTGTGTCATGGATCGTGCCTATGCAAGAAGGCACTTTCATCGCACCGGGTTACCCGGAGGAAACCGGGGGCAGGCATCCGGACGTCTATGCCGCGAACTGTCCGACCCGGCAGCTGCTCGACCGCATTGCCGACAAATGGAGCGTGCTGATCCTCACGACGCTCGGTTCGGGGCTTGATGCGGACGAGATGCGCTTCAATGCGTTGAAACGCCGGATCGACGGAATCTCGCAGAAAATGCTGAGCCAGACCTTGCGCTCGCTGGAGCGGGACGGGCTGGTCGCGCGCCGTGTCGTGCCGACCGTGCCGGTGACGGTCAGCTATGCGATCACCCCGCTCGGCAGCGAACTGATCGCAGCGCTCCAGGCGATGATCGACTGGGCCGAGCGGCGCATGGCCGAGGTCGCGCTCTCGCAACTCGCCTACGACGCGCGGGAGAAGGAGCTGGCGGGCCTGTCCTTTTGAGTGCGGAAGTCCATCCCCGGCCTTGAAATGATATAACATGACGGTAAACGCCTGGAATGAACCGTCTCGACGCCTCTTCCACGTCTCGCCCGCGCATCGTGGCCATCGATGCCTTGCGGGGGCTCGTCATGCTGCTGATGCTTGTCGATCATACCCGTGAGTTCTTCTACCTCGACCGGCAGGTGTCCGATCCGATGGATCTCGACGCCACCGATCCGGCTCTGTTCTTCACGCGGCTTGCGGCTCATCTGTGCGCGCCGGTCTTCGTGGCGCTGACCGGGGTTTCGGCTTGGCTCCATGCGCGCGGAAACGCGGCGAAGGCGAGCGAATTTCTGGCCAAGCGCGGCCTGTTCCTGATCGTGCTGGAAGTGACCGTGGTGAATTTTGCCTGGACCTTCGATCCGCTGCCCCGGACCTACTTCCTCCAGGTGATATGGGCGATCGGCCTGTCGATGCTGGCGCTGGCGGCGCTGGTGCGCCTGCCGCGGACCGGAGTCCTCGTCATCGGTGCGGTGCTGGTTCTGGGGCACAATCTCCTCGACGGAATTACGGTCGATCCGCAGGCGCCGGGCCATGCGCTCTGGGCGATCCTGCACCAGCGAGACCTGATCCAACTGCCCTGGGGAGCTGCCGCGCGCACGTCCTATCCGGTGCTGCCGTGGATAGGTACGATGGCGCTGGGCTATGCCGCCGGACCCTGGTTCGGGCGGGACGCCGATCCCGGCGCGCGGGGCAGGGCGCTGCTGCTGTTTGCGGCGGTCGGCCTGGCCCTCTTCGGGGTCCTGCGCGCAGTGACGGGCTATGGCGATACGCAGGCCTGGGATCTGACCGGCGAGGCCATGCATGACGCCATGGCTTTCGTGAACGTCACGAAGTACCCGGCTTCGGCCTGCTTCCTGCTGCTCACCTTGGGGGGCGGTGCGCTTCTGCTCGATTTCTTCGAGCGGGCTGACAGGGAGGGGCGCAGCCGCCCGATCCGCTGGCTGGCGGTGCTCGGCGGAGCGCCACTGTTCTTCTATATCCTGCATCTCTATCTGCTTCACGCCGGGAACCGCATCGCCGGTGCAGTGCTGGGCGCCCCGGGCCTGCTCAGCGTGCCTTCGGTGGGCTGGATCTGGGCGGTCGCGGCGCTCGTGGCCGTACCGTGCTGGTTCGCCACCCGACGCTTCGGTGCGATCAAGCGCGCCAGTTCGGCCTGGTGGATGCGCTATCTCTGATGGGGTAGAACGGACCGCCCCGCGCTCATCCACAAGCTCGCCCCTTGGCAAGCCGCCCGCGCGCTCCTAAAGCCGGGCGAAATGCCCAGAGGAGATTGTGCGGCCATGAGTTCTTCCCCCTACAAGCGCGTCCTTCTCAAGCTGTCGGGCGAAGTCTTGATGGGAAGCCAGCAGTTCGGAATCGATCCCGAATTCGTTACCGAGCTTGCCAAGGAAGTGAAGGCGGCCAAAGAGACCGGCCTGGAGATCTGCCTGGTCATCGGCGGCGGCAACATCTTCCGCGGCATGGCCGGCGCCGCGCGCGGCATGGACCGCGCGCAGGCCGACTACATGGGCATGCTGGCCACCGTCATGAACGCGCTGGCGATGCAGAACGCGCTGGAGCAGATCGGCGTCGAGACCCGCGTGCAGTCCGCCGTGCAGATGGACCAGGTCTGCGAGCCGGTGATCCGTCGCCGCGCCGAGCGTCACCTGGAAAAGGGCCGCGTGGTGATCTTCGCCGCCGGCGTCGGCGCGCCCTATTTCACCACCGATTCGGGTGCCGCCCTGCGCGCCGCCGAAATGCGCTGCGATGCCCTGCTCAAGGGCACCAGCGTGGACGGCGTCTACGATAGCGACCCCAAGACCAACCCGGACGCCCAGCGTTACGATTCGGTCGACTACGACACCGTCCTTGCCGACAACCTGAAGGTGATGGACGCTTCCGCCGTGGCGCTCTGCCGCGACAATTCAATCCCGATCGTCGTGTTCTCGATCCGCGAGCAAGGCAATCTTGCCACCGTTCTCGCGGGCGGCGGCACCAAGACGGTCGTCCAGAAAGGAGCCTGATCCATGGCCAAGTACGACAAGGCGGACCTCGAGCGCCGCATGAACGGTGCGATCGAAGCGCTGAAGCACGACCTCTCGGGCCTGCGCACCGGCCGCGCCAATACCGCGCTGCTGGAGCCGATCATGGTCACCGTCTACGGTGCCAACACCCCGATCACCCAGGTCGCGACGATCTCGGCGCCCGAACCGCGCATGCTTTCGGTGCAGGTCTGGGACAAGTCGAACATCGGTCCCGTCGAAAAGGCGATCCGTTCGGCCGGTCTGGGTCTCAACCCGATCAACGACGGCAATACCTTGCGCCTGCCGATCCCGGATCTGACCGAGGAACGCCGCAAGGAACTCGCCAAGCTCGCCGGCTCCTATGCCGAGAAGGCCCGCGTCGCCGTGCGCAACGTGCGCCGTGACGGCATCGAGAACCTGAAGGCCGACGAGAAGAAGAAGGAAATCTCGGAAGACGAGCGCAAGCGCGGCGAAACCGAAGTCCAGAAGCTGACCGACGACATCATCAAGCAGCTCGACGACGTCTTCGGCTCCAAGGAAAAGGAAATTCTCGGCAAGTGAGGCGCGCAAGCCTCGCCGCGAGGGAGACCCGATGGCCAAGGTAGACCCTGCGAAGGGTGATCCCGTTTCGGCGCGCCACGTTGCCATCATCATGGATGGCAACGGGCGCTGGGCGAAGAAGCGCCACCTGCCGCGCGTGCTGGGTCACCAGCGCGGCGTGGAGGCGGTGCGCCGCGTCGTGCGCGGCGCGCGGGAGATGGGGCTGGAAGCGCTGACGCTCTACGCCTTCTCCACCGAGAACTGGCGGCGGCCGGAGGAAGAGGTCTCCGACCTCATGAGCCTGATGAAGCGCTTCATCCTCTCCGACCTAGATGAGTTCGCGGCGGCCGGTGTGCGGCTCAAGATCATCGGCGATTACCAGGCGTTCAAGCCCGATGTCGTCGAACTGATCGAAGGCGCGGTGGCGAAGACCGCCGCCAATACCGGCACCACGCTGGCGGTGGCGCTGAACTACGGCTCGCAGGACGAGATTGCCCGCGCGGCGACCAAGGCGGCGGCACAAGGCCCGATCACGCCGGAAACCATTGCGGTGCAGCTCGACACGGCGGATCTGCCGCCGCTCGACCTGGTGATCCGTACCTCCGGCGAAGTGCGCCTGTCGAACTTCCTGCTCTGGCAGGTGGCTTATGCCGAAATGCTGTTCACCGACGTGCTGTGGCCGGACTTCACCGCCGAGCACCTGCGCCAGGCGCTCGAAGACTTCACCGCCCGTGAGCGACGCTATGGCGGACGCTGATCCCCCGAAGAAGAAGTCCGACCTCGGGGTGCGGACGGTTTCGGCGGCGGTCATGCTGGTCGTCGCCGGTGGCGCGCTCTGGCTGGGCGGGGTGGTCTGGACCGCTTTCGTCTGCGCCGTGGCGCTGGGCGTGCTGTGGGAATGGGTCCGGCTCGCACGCGGCGGCACCCAGCATCCGGGCGAGCGGGCGGCGTTCAATTTCGGCGGCATGCTCTATGTCGGGATCGGCGCGGCGATGCTCCTGTTCCTGCGCAATCCCTTCTTCAGCCTCGCCCCGTTGCTCACGATCCTGCTGGCGGTGATCGGCGTGGATGTTGGCGCCTACTTCACCGGGCGCACCTTGCGCGGCCCGAAGATCGCACCGTCGATCAGTCCGTCCAAGACCTGGTCGGGGCTGCTGGGCGGCGTGCTCGGCGCGACGCTGGTGCTGTTCGGTGCCGCACGGTTCTGGCAGGAGGGGCTGCTTTCGGTCCATCCGCAGGGCAATGCCGCAGACGGCCCTGCCTGCTTCGGCATGCAGCCCTGCTGGTATCTGACCGCGAACGCGCTGCCGCTCTTCGTCACTTGCCTGCTCACCGGCATTCTCGTCGCCGTTTGCGCGCAGGCGGGCGACTTCTTCGAAAGCTGGATGAAGCGCCGCGCCGGGGTCAAGGATTCCGGCAATTTCATTCCAGGCCATGGCGGTTTCTTCGACCGGCTCGACGGCTTGCTGGCCGTGCTTTTCGTGCTAGGCCTGATGATCCTTTTCCAGCCACGATGATGAGCATGCGCACCATATCCGTTCTCGGAGCCACCGGCTCCATCGGCGCATCGACGCTGGACCTCGTTCGCCGCAATCCGGAAAGTTGGCGCGTCGTCGCGCTGACCGCCAACGGCAACGTGGCCGAACTGGCAAAGCTGGCGGTAGAACTTTCCGCCGAACTCGCTGTCGTCGCCGACGAGGCCCGTCTCCCCGAACTGCGCGCGGCGCTTGCTGGGAAGGGCATCGAGACTTCAGGCGGCGCTGCGGCGCTTGTGGAAGCGGCCGCGCGCGGCGCCGATGTCACGGTCGCCGCGATCGTCGGCTGCGCGGGTCTGGCGCCGACGATGGCCGCGATCGAGCAGGGCGGCATCATTGCGCTGGCCAACAAGGAAGCGCTCGTCTCGGCGGGCGAAGTGATGACGGCAGCGGTCGAGCGCCATGGCGCCACCTTGCTGCCGATCGATTCCGAGCACAACGCGATCTTCCAGTGCCTCCAGGGCAACAGCCTCGACCATGTCCGCTGGATCACGCTCACGGCGAGCGGCGGTCCGTTTCGTGACTGGTCGCTCGACCGGCTGACCCTGGCCACCCCCGCGCAGGCGATCAAGCATCCGAACTGGGACATGGGCGCGAAGATCAGCGTCGATTCGGCGACGATGTTCAACAAGGGCCTCGAACTGATCGAGGCGCATTATCTCTTCCCGATAGGTCTCGATAAGCTCCGCATCATCGTCCACCCGCAGTCCGTCGTCCATTCGATGGTCGAGTACCGTGACGGATCGACGCTGGCACAGCTTGGCCCTTCCGACATGCGCGTGCCGATCGCTTCGGCGCTGGCCTGGCCGGAGCGGATGGACACCCCCTGTGCGCCGCTGGATCTCGCCGAAATCGGCGAACTGACCTTCCGCAAGCCCGACGAAGTGCGGTTTCCCGCAACCCGCCTCGCCCGCGAGGCCGCGGAAGCGGGCGGCGGCATTCCCGCTGTGCTCAATGCCGCGAACGAAGTGGCCGTGGCTGCCTTCCTTGGCGGTCAAATCCCGTTCACGCGCATCGCCGCACAAGTCGAGGACGTGCTCGGCGCCTACGCGCCGCCCGCACCTGCGAGCCTGTCGGACGTACTTGCGGTTGACGGCGAGGCGCGAGCAAGGGCAAGCATGCTGGCCGGGACTGCGTAAAGAGACGCGGTCCATATAGGATTCCCTGAATTGTGACCGCATCGCCCAACCTGCTGACGACGATTTTCGCATTCCTGCTGGTGCTCGGGCCGCTCGTGCTGATCCACGAGCTTGGCCACTATCTGGTCGGGCGGCTGTTCGGCGTGAAGGCGGATGCCTTCTCGATCGGCTTCGGCAAGGAGATCGCGGGCTGGACCGACAGGCGCGGCACCCGCTGGAAGCTCTCGATGCTTCCGCTGGGCGGCTACGTCCAGTTCGCAGGCGACATGAACCCCGCCTCGGCACCCACTGCCGGGGAAGACGGTCTGACGGCCGAGGAGCGCGCGAAGACTTTCCATGTGAAGCCGCTGTGGCAGCGCGCGCTGATCGTCTTCGCCGGGCCGCTGACCAACTTCGTGCTCTGCGTGCTGATCCTGGCCGGTTTCGTCTATGCCCACGGCCGTCTGATCGCGGAGCCGGAAATCGTCGGTTTCTCGGAAACCTCGTCGGCCAAGGCTGCGGGGCTGGAAATCGGCGATCGCATCGTTGCCATCGACGGCGACAAGATCTCCAGCGTCACCGAGATACCCGAACATACCGTCTACTTCCCGGGCAAGACCGTGAACCTCGCCGTCGAACGGCAGGGGCGCACTCTGGTTCTGCCGACGAAGATCGCCGGTGAAGAGGTCAGCGACGATTTCGGCAACAAGGCCAAGATCGGCGATCTGGGACTCGATTTCGCGGTTCCGGTGGTCAGCGGGATCATGGAAGATTCTCCGGCGGAGGAGGCCGGAATGAAGGTCGGCGACCGGATCGTCGCTGTCGGCGAGACGCCGATCAACAGCTTCCGCGAAGTGCCGCCGCTGGTCATGCCGCTGGCCGGGAAGCGCACCACCGTCACCGTGATGCGGAGCGGCGAGGCCCATGTCTTGCCGATGACCATCGGCAGCGCCGTTCAGAAGGACGAGAAGGGCCAGTCGGTCACCGTCGGCAGGATCGGCGTCGAGTCCGGTTTCGGTCGTCTCGAAAAGGTCGGTCCGCTCCATGCGCTGGGCATCGGCGTCGAGCGCAGCTTCGGCCTGATGGGCACGATCGTCACCGGAATCCGCCAGATCGTCACCGGCGACCGCTCGGTTCGCGAGCTTGGTGGGCCGATCAAGATCGCCAAGTATTCGGGCGAGCAATTCTCGCTCGGATGGGAGCCTTTCGTGGGCTTCGTGGCGATGATCTCGATTAACTTGGCATTCATCAATCTCCTGCCAATTCCTGGGCTCGACGGTGGACACCTGGCTTTCTACGCGGCTGAACTGGTCCGTCGTAAGCCCTTGGGACTACGCAGTCAGGAATGGGCGATCCGAACCGGGGTGGCACTTGTGCTTGCCCTGATGCTGTTCGTCACTGTCAACGATCTGGCATCTCTTCCGATTTTCGGGGGCCTGAATTTCGGGGGATAGCCTGGAGAATTCATCAGCCATCACATTTCCGCCGGGATTGGCTGCTTGATTGGACGTCGTCCATCGGGCAGATGGGCGCGATTGCCTGTCGACATGACGGGTAGCCTGGCGGGTCGGTCGAAGTCCTCGCGAAAGCGAATACGGGAATTTGCGTAGAATGATCGGATTGGAAATGGGTCGCAGCACTGAAGCTCGCCGTGCGCCGCAGCTTGCCGTAGTGCTTCTGGGGACCACGATCCTCGCTGGAGCGCCTGTCGCCGCTCTTGCCCAAAATGCACCGGCAACCGCACCTGCATCCGCTGCTCCGGTTGCGGCGCCTGCGCCCGAAGCCGGCGAAACGATTCAGACGATCCAGGTCAAGGGCGCCGAGCGCCTCGAACCGCAGACCGTGCTGTCCTACATCCAGCTGCGCGTCGGCCAGACCTACACCAAGGCGGCAGGCGATACCGCGCTAAAGGACCTTTACGCGACCGAGCTGTTCTCGGATGCACAGGTCAGCAACGACAACGGCGTCGTGACCATCACGGTCAAGGAAAACCCGGTCGTCAACCGCATCATCCTCGAAGGCAACAAGCGCATCAAGGACGACAAGATCCTGCCGGAGATCAAGGTCTCTCCGCGCCAGATCTTCACGCGTTCCAAGATCCGCGCCGACGTCGCCCGCATCATCGAGTTGTACAAGCGCCAGGGCCGCTACGCCGCGACGGTCGAGCCGAAGATGGTCAACCTGGACCAGAACCGCGTCGACATCGTCTTCGAGATCACCGAGGGCGACAAGTCCAAGGTCCGCCAGATCAACATCCTTGGCAATGAGCATTTCTCGGCCGGTGAACTGCGCGCGCAGATGGTGACCAAGCAGGCCCGCTTCACGCGCCTGTTCAGCTCGGGCACCAGCTACGATCCCGACCGCATGGCCTTCGACCAGCAGAAGCTGCGCCAGTTCTACCTGACGCAGGGTTATGCCGACTTCCGCGTCGTCTCGGCGGTGGCGGAACTGACGCCGGACAAGAAGGACTTCATCATCACTTATGTGGTGGAGGAAGGTAAGCGTTACAAGTTCGGCGATGTGAAGGTCGAAAGCCAGCTGCGCGACTTCGACGGCGAGAAGCTGGCGAAGAACCTGACGATCCACAAGGGCGACTGGTACGACGCGAAGAAGGTCGAGGACACGATCGAGGGCCTGAACGACACCGCAGGTGCCTTCGGCTACGCCTTTGCCGACGTGCGTCCGCAGTACGATCGCGACAAGGAAAACCTCACCATGGGGCTGACCTTCGTGATCCAGGAGGCGCCGCGCGTCTATGTCGAGAAGATCGACATCAACGGTAACACGCTGACGCAGGACAAGGTCGTCCGCCGGGAGTTCCGTCTGGCCGAGGGCGACGCCTTCAACTCGCTCCAGGTCAAGCGCTCGACCAACCGCATCAAGTCGCTCGGCTACTTCCAGGAGAAGTTCGAGGTCGAGCAGAAGCCGGGCAGCGCCGAGGACCGCATCATCCTCGAAGCCAACCTTGAGGAAAAGCCGACCGGCGAGCTCCAGCTTTCTGCCGGTTTCTCCAGCCTCGAACGCTTCATTTTCCAGGCCTCGATCCGCCAGCGCAACTTCCGCGGCCGCGGTCAGACGATCGGTCTGTCGGGCAGCTATTCGTCCTACTCGAAGTCGATCGAAGCCAGCTTCGTCGAGCCCTATCTGTTCGACAAGAACGTGTCGCTGGGCGTCGATATCTATCGCCGCGACTACAACAGCTTCAACTACTACAACTCCGACCGTAACACGACCTACCAGCAGTCCACCACCGGCTTCCAGGTCCGTGCCGGTGTGCCACTGACCGAATATCTGACCGCGATTGGCCGCTATACGCTCAACTATGACGACGTCTCGCTCGATAGGGGGACGTACTATACGATCGATCAGAACGGTAACTACACTTGCGATCCTTTGCGTGCAGGTCGTTATCTCTGCGACGCCATCGGCAAGCGCCTGAGTTCGATCATCGGTGGATCGCTGATCTACGACAATCTCGATAACCGCATGCGTCCTACGCGCGGCGAGACCATTTCGGCGAACGTGGACGTTGCCGGCCTTGCCGGCGACGTGAAATATTATCGCGTTCGTGGTAACGCTGCGAAGTATTGGCCACTTGGCAAGGGCTTCATTTTCTCCATTCAGGGCGAAGGTGGTCTTATCAAGGGCTGGGGCGGTAACGATATTCGCCTGACCGACCGTTTCTATCTCGGCGAGCCGCAAATTCGCGGTTTTGGCATTCGCGGCGTCGGTCCGCGAGTGGTGCGTCAGTACCTTACCGCGGACAGCGATGGAAATTACACCGTCAACGGTCAGGATTCGGACGACGCGCTTGGGGGCAAGTATTACTACATGAGCCGGGCGGAGCTGGAAATTCCGCTGGGTTCCGGTGCGCGCGAAATGGGCCTGCGTCCGTCGATCTTCGTCGATGCTGGGGCGGTATGGGCGATCAAGTCTCCGGCGCTGAGCGATTGTAAGGCTGGCTGTTTCATCGGTTCGCGTGATTCAAGCGGCAATCAGCTTTACACGCAGACGGCGTCGGACGGCACGACGTCAACCACGACGAGTGCGACGAACACGGTGACGGGCGCTGCGAACGCCGCGATCGGTACCACCAGCTACTTCACCGAATCCTTCCTCGGCAACACCTGGAAGCCGCGTGTGGCCGTCGGTTTCGGCGTGAACTGGAACTCGCCCTTCGGGCCGTTCCGCATCGATATTTCCAAGGCGCTGCTCAAGTACGACGGCGACAATACCAAGACCTTCACTTTCAACGTGGGAACTCAATTCTGATGAACATGCTTCTCAAGTCCGCCGCTCTCGCCTCGGGCCTGGCGTTTGTCGCTCTCGCCCAGCCTGCGCTGGCGCAGGCCGTGCCCGCGTCGAAGGTTGCCGTGGTCGATCTCGACCGCGTTGCGCGTGAGTGCAACGCCTGCAAGACTGCCAACCAGTCGCTTCAGCAGCAGATCCAGGCGTTCGAAGCCCGTCGCAACCAGCTCCAGACCTCGCTCCAGCCGGAAGCCCAGGGCCTCGAAACCGCCGTCAAGGCGCTGAACGGCAAGCAGCCGGACGCCGCGCTGCAGACCCGCATCCAGGCCTACCAGCAGAAGGAACAGCAGGCTGGCCAGGAGCTGCAGGGTCAGCAGCAGCAGATCCAGCGCAACCAGGCCTATGTCGGCCAGCAGATTCAGGCGCAGCTCCAGAACCTCTACAAGCCCGCGATGCAGAAGCGCGGCGCCAACGCGCTCGTCGAAGTGGGCCAGACGCTTGCCTACGATCCCGCGCTGGACGTCACCACCGACGTGCTGACCGCGCTCAACGGCGCGCTGACCACGATCAACACCACGGCACCGGCTCCGCAGCAGCAGCCGGCTCCGGCGGCCTCGGGCCGTTAAGGGCAGCGGCGGGTTAAAGCGATGAGCGATTCGACCGAGTTCGTCTATGACACCGCGAAGATCCTGGCGGCCCTGCCGCATCGCTACCCGATGCTGCTGGTCGACCGTGTGGTTTCGTTCGACGAGAACGAGATCCACGCGGTCAAGGCCGTGAGCTTCAACGAGGACTTCTTCCAGGGGCATTTCCCCGGCCGTCCGATCATGCCCGGCGTCCTCCAGATCGAGGCGCTGGCGCAGGCGGCGGGGATCCTCGCCATCGAATCGCTCGGGCTCGCCGGAACCGGAAAGCTCGTCTATTTCATGGCGATCGAGGAAGCGAAGTTCCGCAATCCGGTAACCCCAGGCAACCTGCTCGATCTGCGCGCCGGCTTCGTCCAGAAGCGCTCGCGCGTCTGCAAGTTCTGGGGCAAGGCTTCGATCGGCGACAAGGTGACTTGCGAAGTCAATTTCACCGCGATGATCGCGGATGCCTGAGCAGCACGCCTGACAGGGCGGGGGAAGGCTCCGGTCGTCCCCTTGACCCTTGCTTTTTTGGGGGCTCCCGTGTATGGGCGCCGCTTTCCCAAGCAGGCCGGTCGGAACCGGCCATATGCGAAGAGAGATACGACATGAAGGCCGATACGCATCCCGACTACCACATGATCACCGTTCAGATGACCGACGGTTCGACGTTCCAGACCCGCTCGACCTGGGGTTCGGAAGGCGACACGCTGGTTCTCGACATCGATCCGACGTCGCACCCGGCCTGGACCGGCGGCAAGGCCCAGCTGCAGGACGGCGGCCGCGTTGCCCAGTTCAACAAGCGTTTCGGCGGTCTCTCGCTCAAGAAGAACTGAGCGAAATCCGTTCTCGAACACGAAGAAGGCGGTCCTTGCGGGCCGCCTTTTTTGTTGCGCGAAAAGGTTTCAGGCTTCGAGACCGAAGTCCATCAGTTCGCGCCAGTCCAGCCGTCCGGGCGGAACCGGGCGCAGGAATTCCATCCCGGCGGTATGGCCGCGCACCCAGCGGACGACGGCTTCGAGCTTCGCCGCTTCGGGGGCGGAGCTGTCTTCAAGGCGAATGGAAACGAACGTGCCCTGGCGCAGCCAGTCGGTGCGATCGTCGTTATCCGGGGCGCGTATGCAGCATCCGTGCGTGGATACGTCGGCCAGTTCGACCTTCATGACGCCGCTGCGCGCGGTTTCCAGCGTTGCGGTATAGCGGGTGGTGTGACGGTGTTCGCGGCGCCGTTCCTCGCTTCGCCGCATCAGGCTGGGCCGCGCCGGGCTGGGCATGAGCCTTGCGAGCGGTGCTGTCACTGTGCGATGTCCTTGGCGTCCCGTTGAAAATTCGGAGCCATTCTCCGTCAATAGGATTAACGGATTGTCACCGCGCCGCTCTTCCGGGCCTCGATCAGGCCGCGATCGGGAGTGTCGACGCGCAATTGGAGAAGCGTAATGACCCCTACCTTCCGCATCCTTGCCACATGTGGCGCTGCCGCTCTGGCGATCGGCGGCTTCGCAGCGCAGGCGTCAGCCGAGGAAAAGGCGGCCCCTGCGTCGGTCCGCGCCGATGTCATCGGTCTCGACGGCAAGCCGCTGGGCACCGTGACGCTTCAGGAGACCCCCTCAGGCGTGCTCGTCTCCACCGATCTCAAGGGCCTGCCTCCTGGCGACCACGGCTTCCATTTCCATGAAAAGGGCCTTTGCGAGCCCGCGCAGAAGTTCACGACCGCAGGCGCGCATTTCGCTGGTGGGGGCCACATGCACGGCCTGATGGCCTCCGGCGCTCCGCATGGCGGCGACATGCCGAACCAGCATGTCGGTGCCGATGGCGTGCTCAAAGTGCAGGTGCTGAACACGGGCGTATCGCTGGGCGCGGGCGGGAAATCGCTGGTCGATGCCGACGGTTCGGCCTTCGTCATCCACGCCGATCCGGACGACTATACCAGCCAGCCCGCGGGCAATGCCGGTGGTCGAATCGCCTGCGCGGTCGTCAGCGCGCCGCAGTGATGTGAAAGGGGGAGAGGCTCTCGCTTCTCCCCACGACTTCCCGCTCTCGGCGCTGCCGAACCATCAGCCCCAGGGACGTTCGCGATACCACTGGGTAATGACGTACTTGTAGCCCTTGCGCACTTTCATGGCGTGATGGAGCGTTGCGGCGTTCAGCGAGCCGTCGGGCCGCCGGTTGTTCCAGGCGACCAGCTTGCCGCGCTCGGGCTGGATCAGCTTGTCGATCACCTTGAACCGCGTTGCGCCGCCGGCCTCGACATCGTTGAGATAGACCATGAAGGTCCAGGTCCGCTGCCCGGCGACCGAGCAGTACTTGTCGTAATCGGCATTGTTCGGTTCGAAGTAGTCGGTGTGCGCCTTGAACTCCTGCCCCACTTCGTAGCGCTGGCCCTGAAGCGGCTCGGCATGGGCGAGGTCGATTCGCGACAGTGCGGACAGTTTCTCCGCCAGTGCGGCCACGGCGGTGTCGCTGTTGGAAAGATCGCAGGTCGAACTGGTGCGGAAGGCGTCGTCGCCGTTGTAGTTGGCGATCGTGGAGGGGCGATGCTGGGCCTCGATCATCAGGACCAGCTCGTCGCATTCCGCAGGGGAGAGGAAGTCGCGCAGGACGAAGAGGTCAAGCCGCGAGGAAGGGAAGCGCTGCACGCCGGGGTGCGAGAGAAGGATCTGCGGGGATGATTCGCCTGAAGCCGTCATGACACACCTTTAGCGGGGCGATCCGAGCGGGAAAATTGCAGGAGTTTTCGCCAAATCCAATTTTTTGCTTTGCAAGACGGCAAACCTTGTGCAAAGGGCGCCCTCCGCACCGAGCGCTGCACAGCGACACGGAGCGGACTTCGGAAGACACGGCGACAAGGCCCGTGTTTCCCGTGTGGCGATTGTAGCTCAGTTGGTTAGAGCGCCGGTTTGTGGTACCGGAGGTCGTGGGTTCGAACCCCATCAATCGCCCCATTTTCTCCCTTTCTATCGTGATATCGGGCATTTGCCGGGTGAAAAGCCCGATAGTTCCCCGTTAGTTGGCATAGCCCACTTGCTCCTTCCCCTGCGGACGATAGAACCCCACCTGACATGCATGGCCTCGCCAATCCCGCTCGTTTTCTGCGCATCGCCCGCTGGCTGATGCCGCTTTGCATGGGCGTCGGATTCGTCGTTGCCTTCGGGGCGCTCGGCTGGGGGCTGTTCTTCGGTCCGGCGGAACGCCTTCAGGGTGAGACAGTGCGGATCGTCTACCTCCACGTACCGGCGGCCTGGCTCGGTATGGCCGGCTGGATGGGCATCGCGGCGGCGAGCTTCACCGAAATCGTCTGGCGCCATCCGCTGGCGGGAATCGCGGCGCGGGCCTGCGCGGTGCCGGGGGCGGTGTTCACCGCCGTCTGCCTCGTGACCGGTTCGCTCTGGGGGCGTCCGGCCTGGGGCACCTGGTGGGTATGGGACGGACGGCTGACCAGCATGCTGGTGCTGCTGTTCCTCTATTTCGGCTGGATGGCGCTTGCGCAGGCGAGCGAGGCGTCCAATGGCAGTCAGAACCGCGCTCCGGCGATCTTCGGGCTGGTCGGCGCGGTGAACATTCCGATCATTCACTATTCGGTGATCTGGTGGAACAGCCAGCATCAGGCGCCGAGCATCACCGTGGGCAAGTCGGCGATGGCGGGGGCGTTCCTCTGGCCGCTGCTGCTGGCGATGCTGGGCTTCACGCTGCTCTTCGCGGGCTGCGTGCTGGCGCGGATGCGGGCGATTCTCGCGAATCAGCAGGCCGAGGCGCGGCTGCGGCGCAAGGCGCTGAGCGACGCCTGGTGACGACGGCGACAGACAAGACAGCGACAGGCAAAGGGGCGGAAGCGAGAATCTGATGCGCGAGGCGATGAACCCCTGGACCTTCGTGGTCGCGGCTTATGCTGTCGGCCTGGGCGCGACGCTGGCGATGGTCGCCTGGTCGCTGCTCTCGATGAAGCGGGCCGAAAGCCGCCGCGACGAGGCGAGAAAGCGCTGAGCATGAGTCAGGCAAATACAGGTGCCGCGGCCCCCAAGGGGACGATCAAGGCGAAGCACCAGCGGCTGGTGCTGCTGGTCGTCGCGCTCGTGGTGCTGATCGGCGCGGGGCTGCTCGCGGCCTGGGCGCTGCGCAACCAGGCCAGCTATTTCTATGTTCCGGCGGAGATCGTCGCCAAGCTTCCCGAGCCCGGCCGCGCCGTGCGTCTGGGCGGCATGGTCGCCCGAGGCTCGCTGAGGACGGAAGCGGACGGGGTGACGATCGCCTTCGCGGTAGAGGACGGCAAGGCCCGCGTCCCGGTGCGCTTCCGGGGCATCGTGCCGTCGCTCTTCGTCGAAGGCTCGGGCGTCGTTGCCGAGGGGCACATGGGCGCGGACGGTACGTTCGTGGCCGACAATCTCCTGGCCAAGCATGACGAGAACTACGTGCCGCGTGAAATGAAGGACATGAGCAGGGAGCAGGCCGAGCAGGTCATGCGCGAAACCAAGTGAGGTCGCAGTCATGATTGCCGAACTCGGTCTTGCCGCGCTCTGGCTGGCCGCGGCCCTGGCAGGGCTGCAACTCATTGCCGGTGCACTGGCGCTGACGCAGCGCGGCGCGGGGCTGGCGGGGATCGTCCGGCCGGTTGCGGCCGTGCAGGGCGCGCTGGCGCTGATCGCCTTCGCCTGTCTGATCGCCGTCTTCGCCACGACCGACCTGTCGGTGAAGCTGGTGGCGATGAACTCCCATTCGATGAAGCCGCTGATCTTCAAGATCGCCGGAGCCTGGGGCAATCACGAAGGCTCGATGCTGCTCTGGGTCACGGTGATGGGCGTGGCCGGCGGCTTCGTGGCGCTGATCGAGAAGCGCCTGCCGGAACCGATGCTGCTGGCGACTCTGGCCGGGCAGGCGTTCGTCAGCCTCGGCTTCTATGCCTTCCTGCTGATCGCCTCGAACCCGTTCGAGCGGCTCTTTCCGGTTCCCGAAGAGGGCAACGGGCTCAATCCGCTGCTTCAGGACCTCGGCCTCGCGTTCCATCCGCCGACGCTCTACCTCGGCTATGTCGGGCTTTCGGTGGCCTTCAGCTTCGCGATCGGCGCGCTGGTGACGCGGCAGGTCGGCCCGGCCTTCGCGCGGGCCATGCGGCCCTGGGTGCTGGGGGCCTGGATCTTCCTGACCCTGGGCATCACCGCCGGGTCCTACTGGGCCTATTACGAGCTGGGTTGGGGCGGATGGTGGTTCTGGGACCCGGTCGAGAATGCCTCGCTGATGCCCTGGCTGGCGGCGACGGCACTGCTGCATTCGGTCAGCGTGCTGGCCGCGCGCGATGCGCTCCGGGCCTGGACGGTCATGCTGGGCGTCGTCGCCTTCTCGATGTCGATGATCGGCACGTTCCTGGTGCGTTCGGGGATCCTGACGAGCGTTCACGCCTTCGCGGTGGACCCCGAGCGCGGCTCGTTCATCCTGGCGCTGCTGGCGATCAATATCGGCGGCGCGCTGACGCTCTTCGCCTTGCGCGCCGGCACCGTGACCGAGGGTGAGCGCTTCGCTCCGGTCAGCCGCGAGGGGGCGCTGGTGTTCAACAACGTCATGCTTTCGGCGATCCTCGGCATCGTGCTGTTCGGCACGCTCTATCCGCTCGTGGCCGAGGCCATGGGGGCGAAAGTCTCGGTCGGCCCGCCTTACTTCAATCCGATGGGGGCGCTTTTCGCGGTGCCGATGCTGCTCGTGCTGGCGGTGGGCCCCATGCTGCGCTGGCGGCGCGATTCGTTCGCGCGTATCGGCAAGTCGCTGGTCATCCCGGCGATGCTGGTGGGGGCGGGTGTGATCGCCATGGTCGCGGTCGGCGGTGTCGGCCTGTTGCCGACGCTCGGCTTCGCGCTGGCGCTGGGCCTTGCCTGGGCGAGCGTTCTGCCGCTGAAGGATCGCAACCTGCGACGCACGCCGCTGCCGATCTGGGGCATGGTACTCGCGCATTTCGGCATTGCCGTCTCGCTCTTCGGCATGAGCTGCGAAAGCGCCTTCTCGGTGGAGAAGCTCGTCGCCGTGAAGATCGGCGAAGCCACGCAGGTCGGTCCCTGGCAGGTCAAGCTGGACGCCGTGGAGCCGATGGCCGGGCCGAACTGGACCGCGCTCGAAGCCCGGCTGCTCGTGCGCTACGGCGATCACGGCAAGGTCGTGCAGATCGATCCCCAATCGCGCAATTTCTGGGCGCCGCCGCAGCAGACCAGCGAATCGGCGTTGCTGACCCGTTGGAACGGCCAGCTCTACGCCGTGCTGGGCGGTGAGGCCGATGCGAAGAACGGAGCCAGCCGCTGGCAGCTCCGACTCTGGTGGAAGCCCTTCGCCCCCCTGATCTGGCTGGGCGGTCTCCTGATCGCGCTGGGCGGGGTTCTGGCACTTGCAGGCCGCGTGGCCAGCGATGTGCGCCGC
>PJTY01000076.1_pt1 | contig 84813 bp, 67 predicted proteins | sample 1512121 | NCBI WGS metagenome assembly PJTY01 (sample SAMN08177680, study PRJNA422409) | Soil metagenome, whole genome shotgun sequencing project. | isolation source: Soil enriched (2) on filter paper: alkali lignin treatment | place: USA: Madison | collected 2015-01-15 | reverse complement strand
GGACCGACGACGGCTGGTTTCACATGACCGGCGGCGACCTCTCCCAGCCCCTGCCCGTGCCGAAAGTGTCCAAACCGGTGCCACACGGCATGCCGCTTTCGGATAACTTCTCCGCACCGCTGGCGCTCGGTTCCAAATGGTCGTTCTTCCGCCCTGCGCCGGACGAGACCCGCCGCCTCCGCGTGTCTGACGGCGCGCTTCATTTCGCGGGCAAAGGCCTCGCCCCGTCGAGCGGATCGCCGCTGCTGCTGATCGCGGGAGACACCAGCTATCAGTTCGAATGCGACATCGAACTGGCGCCGGGCGGCACCGCAGGCCTGGTGCTGTTCTACGATGACAAGCTCTACGCAGGCCTCGGCTTCGACGAGACCCGCTTCGTCACCCACCAATACGGCATCGAACGCGGCCGCCCGGCCAACCCGCACGGCCGCCGCATGAAGATGCGGCTGACCAACCGCCGCCACATCGTCGCCTTCCATACCTCGGGCGACGGCGGGAAGACGTGGAAACGCTTCGACCGGGGCATGGAAGTCTCCGGCTATCACCACAACGTGCGCGGCGGCTTCCTGATGCTGCGCCCCGGCCTCTACGCCGCCGGGCCGGGCGAGGCGACGTTCCGCGATTTCCGGTTCACGGCGTTGGAAGATTGATTTGAAGAACAAGGAATAAGCAGGGGCCATCGCCCCTGCACCCCGTTACTGTCGATGTCGCGCCCTGCTCTATCCGTTGGCGCGCCCCTTGCGTCGGGAGACTTATTGGCTGCGCCGCAAGGAGCGCACACCGGATAGGTAGCGCGCAAGGTAGACATTCCGAGGGTCTGGGGGATCATCCCCCAGGACTTCCTCTTACTTCGAACTCTTCATCGTATAATCCGGCAAGGCATCCAGAGCCTGCCGCAGCGCCTCTCCCCAACCATCCGAGATCGACTGGAAATAGGGATCGCCCGCCTCGATCCGCCGTTCGTGCAGCGGTGTGAAGCGGTCCTGCTCCAGCACCAGCAAATCCAGAGGCAGGCCGACCGAGAGGTTCGCCTTCACCGTCGAATCGAAGGAAACGCAGAGCAGTTTCACCGCTTCCTCGAAGCTCATCTCCGGGTCGTAGCCACGGATCAGGATCGGGCGGCCGTACTTGGTCTCGCCGATCTGGAAGAAGGGCGTATCGAAGCTGGCTTCGATGAAGTTGCCTTCGGGGTAGATCAGGAACAGGCGCGGCTCCATGCCCTTGATCTGGCCCGCCACGATCATCGAGGCGCTGAAGGTGCCGGAAGCCGCGCTCTGGCCGTTGTCGCTCGCGCGTTCGCTGATGATGTCCTGGAGCAGGTTGCCGACGACCGTGGCCACCTGGAACATCGTCGGCGCTTCGAGCAGGGTGTTGTGCCGTTCGGCCGGCGCCTTGTTGCGTTCCTCAAGCTGGCTGACGACGGCCTGGGTGGTGGCGAGGTTGCCCGCCGTCATCAGGGTGATGATGCGCTCGCCGGGGATTTCCCAGTGGTACATCTTCCGGAAGGTCGAGATATTGTCGACGCCCGAATTGGTGCGGGTGTCGCTCATCAGCACGAGCCCGCGATCCAGCATCATGCCCACGCAATAGGTCATGGAACCAGTAACCCCTGAAATCCTTTACCCCGCGCGACCTTTCGCGGGGCTGCGGCCTTTTCAGCCGCCTTGCATCTGCTGCTGTCCGCCGCCTGCGGACTGCTGTTGCTGCTGTCCTAGCAGGTTCTCGTCCACGGACAAATGCACGTCCAGCCGGGTTTCCCCCGCCCCCGTCGCCACGCCCGTTACCGGCGCGGCTTCCGCATAGTCGCAGCCGCTGGCGACCCGGATGTAGCGCTCGTCCGGGCAGATCGCGTTGGAGACGTCGAAACCGACCCAGCCGAGGCCCTGCACATGCGCCTCTGCCCAGCCATGCCCGGCTTCCTGCTCCACCCGGTCGTTCATGCGCAGATAGCCGCCGACGTAGCGCATCGGAATATCGAGCAGGCGCCCGGCGCTGATGAAGACATGGGCGTGGTCCTGGCAAACCCCCTGCCCCGCCGCCAGCGCCTGTTCCGCCGTGGTTCCCACATCCGTCGTGCCCGGCGCATATTCGACACGGGCGGCGACTGCGGCCGACAGCGCGTGGAGGAAGCCCAGCATGTCCGACCGATCGGCATCGACCGAGGCCAGCAACGCACGCACGCGATGGTCCGCGCGGGTCAGTGGAGTCTGGCGCAGGAAACACCAAAGCGGCGTATGTCCGGCATGGGCGCCGGTAATGCCGTTGTTGTCCATGGTGCGCACCGTGCCCGTACAAGTGACGGTGACTTCGGTAGTCCCCGGCTCGATCGAGACGAGCGCCGTGTGGTTATGGTGCTGGTCGTCGTATTCCGCTTCGAGACGGGCGCCGCTCAGGTCCATGCGCCAGTCGAGCACCTCCTGGCCGTGGGTGGTCTTGGGCCGCAGCCGCAGCCGCTGCAAGCCATGCGCGACCGGATCGGCGAAGGCATATCGGGTGGTGTGGCTGACGGTCAGCAGCATGGGAAAGCCGTCCTCTATTCGATGAAGCGGTAATCGGCGGCGATGGCATTGCCGAGGCTGCTCGTCTTGCCGATGAAGTCCTGCAGGAACTCGTGCAGGCCCATGTCGAAGATCGCCTCGATCGAGGTTTCGTGCAGGGCCTTGCCGGTGGCCCGCAGGAGGTCGTGCGCGGGCGTTTCCCCGCCGTACTCCTTGGCGAGACCGGCCATGTTGCTGCGGATCTTGTCGTAGCAGAACACCAGGCTGCGCGGGAACTGCCCATCGAGGATCAGGAACCGGGCGATCCCGCGCGAATCCATCGCCCCGGCATTGAGCCAGGAATAGGCGCGGTTCCCCGCCACCGAGCGCAGCAGCGTGTCCCACTGCACATTGTCGAGGCTGGACCCGACCCAGGCCGCCGAGGGCAGCAGCACGTAATACTTCACGTCGAGGATGCGCGCGGTGCTGTCGGCCCGTTCGATGAAGGTGCCGATGCGCGCGAAGTTGAACACTTCGTTGCGCAGCATCGTGCCTTCCAGCGCCCCGCGCACCAGGGTCCCGGTGCGGCGGATCGTTGTCAGCACTTCGCCCAGGTTGGTTTCCCGCACCGGCTTGGAAAGCAGGTCGCAGAGGTGCATCCAGCCTTCGTTGGTGGTTTCCCAGACCGCATTGGTCAGGCTGTTGCGCACCATGCGGGCATTGGTCCGCGCGTTCTCGACCATGGCGAGGACGGAACCGGGATTGTCCCTGTCGCGCAGGAGGAAATTGAACACCTGCGGCCCGGTGAACTCACCATGCGTGCGGCAATAGTCGTCGACCTGCCCGGTGGTGGTCAGGACCGATTTCCATTCCTCGTCCTGCGAATGCTTGTTGCCCCGCGTCAGCGCGAGGTGGAAGCCCACGTCGATCAGCCGCGCGGTGTTCTCCGCGCGTTCGAGATAGCGGCTCATCCAGTATACGCCGTTGGCGGCCCGTCCCAGCATCAGCGCGCCCTCACTCGTCCAACACCCCTCATTCGTCCAACACCCAGGAATCCTTGGTGCCGCCCCCCTGCGACGAATTCACCACCAGCGATCCTTTCTTGAGCGCCACGCGGGTCAGGCCGCCGGGCGTGATGTCGATGCCTTCGGGCGAGACCAGTACGAAAGGCCGCAGGTCCACATGGCGCGGCGCCAGGCCTTCCTTGGTGAAGATCGGCACCGTGGAGAGCGAAAGCGTCGGCTGGGCGATGTAGTTGTCCGGCCTCGCCCGCAGCTTGGCCTCGAAATCGGCAAGTTCCTTCTTCGAGGAGGTCGGCCCGATCAGCATGCCGTAGCCGCCCGAGCCGTGGACTTCCTTCACCACCAGTTCCGACAGGTTGTCGAGCACATAGGCCAGCGCATCCGGCTCCGAACAGCGCCAGGTCGGCACGTTCGAGAGGATCGGCTTCTCGCCCGTGTAGAATTCGACGATCTCGGGCATGTAGCTGTAGATCGCCTTGTCGTCGGCGATGCCGGTGCCGGGCGCGTTGGCGATGGTGACCCCGCCCGAACGGTAGACGTCCATGATCCCCGCCACGCCCAGCACCGAATCGGGCTGGAAGCTGAGCGGATCGAGATAGTCGTCGTCGACCCGGCGATAGATCACGTCGATCGCCTTGAAGCCGGTGGTCGTCCGCATGGCGACGCGGCCGTCGACCACGCGCAGGTCGCTGCCCTCCACCAGTTCCGCACCCATCTGGTCGGCCAGGAAGGCATGTTCGAAATAGGCCGAGTTGTAGATGCCCGGCGTCAGCACCGCCACCGTCGGGCGTCCGGAACCCTTGAAGGCGGGCGGCGCGCAGGCCCGCAGCGAGCGGGCGAGACGGCGCGGATAGTCCGAGACCGGCCGCACCGGGATCTTCGTGAACAGTTCCGGGAACATCGCCATCATCGTCTCGCGGTTCTCGAGCATGTACGAGACGCCGGAAGGCGTGCGGGCGTTGTCTTCCAGCACCATGAACTCTTCCGGCCCGGTGCGGACGAGATCGATGCCGACGATATGGGTATAGACGCCACCCGGCGGCGTCATGCCGATCATCTGGCTAAGGAAGGCCTCGTTATCGCGCAGGGCGCCGATCGGCAGGCGGCCCGAACGGATGATCTCCTGCCGGTGATAGAGGTCCTGGAGGAAGGCGTTCAGCGCCCGCACCCGTTGCTCGATGCCCCGCGTGAGCTTTCGCCACTCGCGCGCGGTGATGATGCGGGGGATCATGTCGAAGGGGATGAGGCGCTCTTCGGCGGCCTCGTTGCCATAGACGTTGAAGGTGATGCCGATGCGGCGGAAGAAGCGTTCGGCCTCGGCATCCTGGCGTTTCAGCCAGGCCTTGTCCTGCGAGTCGTACCAGTTCCTGAAGTCTGCGTAGGCAGGCCTCACCGACCCGTCCTCGTTGAGCATTTCGTCGTAGTTGGTTCTGCCCGCAGCCGTCATTGTGACTCCCGTTTGTCCATGTGATGCAACATGGAATCGGACTTGCCAAGCGGCTACGCTGCAACTGCGAAAGAAAAATTCCTGCGCGGATCGGCGGAAATCGGACCGATTTGGTCGGCTACGAGAGGTTTTGGGCAATCCCGGCAGGGTTTCGCCCTGCTGCAAGTGCTAAGTGCGGTTGGCTAATCGAGCAGCCCCCGCGCGCTCAGATCGGCCCGCAAGGCATCCGCGCCGTGGAAGTGATGCACCTGCCAGCCGAGATCGCGGGCGGAGGCGATGTTCGCGGCGTTGTCGTCGATGAACAGCATCGCCTGCGGGGCATGGCCGAAGCGGCGCGCGGCAAGGTCGAAGATGCGGGCATCGGGCTTGGCCAGCTTCTCGTCACCGGACACGACGATATCGCCGAAGAGGTCGAACAGCGGCTCGGTGGCGCGATATTCCCGCCAGAACGGGCTGGCGAAGTTGGTGATCGCGAAAAGCGGCACGCCGCCTGCCGCAAGCCCGCGCACGATCTCATGAGTGCCGGGCACATTGCCGGGAATCGTTTCCAGGAAACGCGTCGCGTAGGCGTCGATCAGCAGGTCGTTGCCGGGGAATTCCGCTTTCCGCTCGGCGACCAGTTCCGCCAGATCGCGCCCGGCGTCATGCTGGAAGTGCCACTCTTCGGTGATGACGGTCGAGCAGAACCAGTCGAGCCGCTCCGCTTCCGGAATCAGCTTGGCGAACAGCAGCCGCATGTCCCATTCGACGAGGACGCGTCCCACGTCGAAGACGACAGCATCCACCGGATGATTTGCGTGAAGAGCAGACATGACAAGACCCCCGCGAATGGCGGGGGCCTTATGTCATCAGACGTAATCGCCCGTCCGCCTAGAAATCCCCGCCAGATAGCGGGGACAGGCAGACGAATCAGCCCTGGCGGGCCTTGAAGCGACGGTTGGTCTTGTTGATGACGTAGGTACGGCCGCGACGGCGGATCACGCGGTTGTCCCGGTGACGACCCTTGAGCGACTTCAGGCTGTTGCGAATCTTCATGTCTTGTCTCGTCTGCGTGGTCCGGCGGTGGGCCCGGAAGGGCTGGCCGCCTGAAAATTGAAGTGGCGCCGTTACGGGTCACGGCTTGCAAAGTCAAGCACAAGAGGCCATTTCTCGTGGCCTGACCCGTGCTTTTCCCGTTCATCCACGGGCAATCGCAGCGGCTCATAACTCAGGTTCGGGTGCGACCCAACTGATTCTTCGACAATCGATTCTTCGGACCCGGAACACCATGAAAACGCTAAAAGCCGCGATTCTCGCCACCGGCATCACCGGAGCCCTCCTTGTCGCACCCGCTCTCGAAGCCCGACCCGGCTGGGGTTCGCCCTGGGGCGGCGGTTATGGTGGCTGGGGCAATTCCTGGGACGATCCGCTGATGGGCGGCCCCGTCGGCTCCCCTATTTCCTCGCGCAATCGCACGCAGGATTCGCGCGAGGGCCGAGTCGAAGTCAGCCGATTCGTGGCGCAGGGTCCCGAAGCTGGTGAGCTCGGCAAGGGAATCGTCGCGGTCCAGTCCGATTCGGGTGAAGGCCAGTGGGTACCCGGCGCCGAGCGCGCCGCCTACGAAGCCGCCATCGTCGAGGCGCTCGTCGGCGCCGGCTACGACACCCAGCACAAGGACGACAAGGGCGGCCAGGTCGCCGAACTCAAGATCAGCCGCCAGGTCCTCACGCCCGCCGAGGAAAAGCGCAGCCCGGTCAGCGGCACCGCCGCGATGGGCGTCAGCAATCGCGGATCGGCCTACGGTCTGGCCGTGAACGTCGATCTCACCAAGCCCCGCACCGCCCTGATCGGCACCCGCCTCGATACGCGGATCGTCGACAAGACCAGCGGCAAGGTGCTGTGGGAAGGCTATGCCACGATCGCCACCCGCGAAGGCGACGACAAGTGGCCCGACTATCGTATTGCCGGAAAGCTCGCGTCGGCGCTCTTCGACGGCTTCCCCAAGGCCGATCCGGTCGGCCTGGAAGCGCCCCAGGGCTGAGGTGCAGGCAGACGGTCTGGCCGGACCACGCAATAAGGTTTATCGTGTAGATAGTTACCTTCCGGAGAGCCTGACATGACCCGCCCGATACCCCTCGCTCTCACGGCCCTCTGCCTCGCGGGCAGCCTCGTTCTCGGCGGCTGCGCGGCGCAAGTCGGGCCGGTGGAAGTGACCCGGTTCAGCGCGCCGGACGCCCCGGCGCTCGGACGCGGCGTGATCCGTGTCGATCCGGCCAACCCGCAGGACGCCTCCAGCCTCGAATTCCGCACTTACGCCGCTGCCGTCGCGCAGGAACTGGCGAAAGTCGGCTACCGTCAGGCCCTTCCCGGCGAAACCGTGCGCGATACCCAGGTCGCGGTGCTTTCGATCGAGCGGCAGGTCTACCAGCCCGGACGCGAACGCAGCCCGGTCTCGGTCGGCGTGGGCGGCAGCACAGGCAGCTACGGTTCCGGCCTGGGCCTTGGGCTGGGGATCAACCTCGCGGGCAAGCCGCAGGACCAGATCGAAACCCGTTTGCAGGTCATGATCAAGGAACGCCCCGAAGGCCGCACCCTCTGGGAAGGCCGCGCCGCCTTCACCGTCGGCTCGAAGTCGCCGATGGCGCAGACCTCGCTCGGCGCCGCAAAAATGGCCGAAGCTCTGTTCAGGGGCTTCCCCGGCAAGTCGGGCGAAACTATCGTCGTGAAATGACCAGCATCCAGATTTCCTCCGCTTTCGATTCCGGCAACATCGAAGTCCTCTCCGTTGACGGCACCACGGCCCGTCTCGCGATCCGGCGCGACCACGATTCGGACTTCTTCCAGTGGTTCCACTTCCGCGTCAGCGCGGCGCCCGGCCAGTCCATCGCCGGGCAGGAACTGACCCTGAAGATCACCGGCCTCAACGGTTCGGCCTATCCGATGGGCTGGCCCGGCTACCGCGCCTGCGCCTCGGAAGACCGCCAGTTCTGGGGCCGTACCGACACCACCTGGGACGGCGGCAAGGACGGCGGCACCCTCACCATCCGCCACACCCCCGAAGGCGAACTGGCCTGGTTCGCCTATTTCGCGCCCTATTCGATGGAGCGCCACCACGACCTCGTCTCCTCGCTCGCAGGCGTGGAGGACGTGGAATACCGCCTGCTCGGCACCACGCTCGACGGCCGCCCGCTCGATTGCCTGTCGATCGGCGACGGCGAGGCGCAAGTCTGGCTCTACGCCCGCCAGCACCCCGGCGAATCGATGGCCGAATGGTGGATGGAAGGCGCGCTCGAAGTGCTGGCCGATCCCGCCGATTCGGTGGGCCGCGAACTGCGCAAGCGCTGCACCTTCCACGTCGTGCCCAACATGAACCCGGACGGCTCGGCGCGCGGACACCTGCGCACCAATGCGGCAGGCGTGAACCTCAACCGCGAATGGGCCACCCCCAGCGCCGAGAAATCGCCCGAAGTCCTGGCGATCCTGGCCGCCATGGACGAAACCGGCGTGGACTTCGCCATGGACATCCACGGCGACGAAGCCATCCCCGCCGTGTTCATGGCCGGGTTCGAAGGCATCCCCTCGCTGAAGGCCGAACAGAAGCAGGGCTACGACCGCTATACCGCGATCCTCGACCGCCGCTCGCCGGACTTCCAGACCAAGCTCGGCTACGGTCTCTCGCAGCCCGGCAAGGGCAACCTGGCGATGTCGACCAACCAGCTGGCCGAACGCTTCGGCGCGGTGTCGATGACGCTGGAAATGCCGTTCAAGGACCACGACGACGCCGATGACCCGCGCCAGGGCTGGAGCCCCGAACGTTCGGCGCAGCTCGGCAAGGACTGCATGGGGGCCTTGCTGGAGTGGTTCGTGGAGCGCGAGAAGAACTAAGGGAAAGACGCAGGGGCCATCGCCCCTGCACCCCGTTACTGTCGGCGTTGTGCACTACCGAGCCGTTGGCGCGCGCCTTGCGTCGGAAGACATTAATGGCTGCGCCGCAAGGAGCGCACTACGGATAGTCAGCGCGCGACGATGGCATTCCGAGGGTCTGGGGGATCTCCTGAGCTTGTCGAAGGGCCCCAGAACTTCCTCTTCTCTTCAAATCCCCGCCCACTGCCGCAAGGCCTTCCGCACAGCGAGATTCTCATCATAGCTCCAGGCCGGCGACACCGAAGCCGCAGGCACTTCGCCCAGCAGGTCCTGCAGCATCATCCAGCCCCCGGCCCAGTCTCCGCGCGTGTCGTCGCAGACCGGGGACGAGCCCCAGTCCTTGGCCAGCCGGATCAGCGAGCGCTGCAACGACGCGGGCGCGTCGAGGTCTCCGACCATGAACGAGGTGAACGGCAGCGTCTGGCGCGGGCAGGCACCGAAGCGGGAGAGGCGGCGGTCGGCGCCGGGCAGGTCCATATTCGGCGGATTGACGACGATGGCCCCGAGCACCGGATTTTCCGGGCCGACGCCTTCGAACTCGACCCACCAGGCCAGCGCCAGCGCGGCGATATCGTCGGTGACGATCACCACCGGGCGGTCGGCGCGGCGGATGGCGAGATTGAGCTTGTTGACCCAGGTGTTGCGGTGCGGCTCGTCCCAGAGGCCGAGTTCCAGCACGCGGCAATGCTCGCTCCACCCGGCCCAGCGGTTCATCCAGTGCCCTTCGGCAAGCGGAGCGCCGGGGACGAGGAGGATCAGCGGCAGATGGTCCTGCGCGCGGGGATACCGGTAGTGTGTCATGGGGTGCTCCAACGCTGTTGGGGAAACCGCCGGTCGACTCTGTCTACGTCCCGACACCACGCACCATAACTCAACCGTTTAAGTTGACAATAGGATTCCGACGAAGCGATGCCTTGCCGCGTCGCTCCGAAACGACGCGGGCTTCGACATCCTGCGGATCACCCGCCGATTACAGGAGGTTCGCCGGTCCGAAGGCGTGGGGCAGCAGTTCCGACAGGCGCGTTTCCAGCACGCCCTCGGCGCCGTCGCACCAGACGACCGGATCGGTGCCGCCGATCTGCGCGATCTCGTTCAGGATCTGGCGACAACGTCCGCAAGGGGTGACGGTATCGCCCTGCCCCGCCGCGCCCGGCGCGCCGCCGGTCACGGCGACGGCCTCCAGCTTGCCGTTCTGTTCGCGGAAGGTGCCCGAGGACAGGATGCCCGACACCGCGACCGTCTCGGCGCAGAGCGAGAGGCCGTAGCTGGCGTTCTCGACATTGGCGCCGGTGACGACCGAGCCGTCCGCCAGCAGCAGCGCGGCGCCGACATGGAATTTCGAATAGGGCGCATAGGCGCGCGTGGCGGCCTCGCGGGCGGCGGCGATCAGGGCGTCGCGCTGCTGGGTGCTGAAAGTCATGGCTGCACCACTACCCAGCGCAGGCCCCCTTGGGCAATCTCGTTGGACAGCGATTGGTTGGCCGTCCACAGCGACCAGGGGCGGCCGCCGTAGTCCGGCAGCAGGCGGTCGCGCACCAGCCAGAGATTGCGGTCGAGCTTGGCGGCGATGCGATAGCGCTGTTCGAAGGCGCGGCTGACCTTGAGGATCACCGGCTTTCCGGCGTGGGTCTCGATCTGGTTGATGAAGGTCATCAACTCGCTCTCGACCTTGGCGTCGGAGACGTTGGTCGGGCAGCCGTCGGCCAGGATGTCGAGGTCGATCGCAGGCGGCAGCAAGGCCGCGTCGCGCGGGACGGTGGTCACGAAGTTGCCCGACTGCATGTCCGCCGGCTGGCAGGGATCGTAGCGATGGACGGCGCCGACTTGCAGGCCCGCCGCCTTCGCCGCCACGAAGTTCGCGACGAAGCGCGGATCGCGGGCGAAGGCGCTGACGCTTGCGCTGGCGTCGATATAGGCGAAGTCCACGCCCACGGCCTTGAGCGACTTCCAGTTCACCTCGCCGTCGGCCGCACCGATTTCGACCCCCTGCACGGGGTAGATCGCGCGTTCGGGCGTCCAGTGGCGCAAGTACCACCAGCCCCAGGCGCCTGCCGCCATCGCCAAAAGCAGCAGCACGGCGGCTATTCGCCAAAGGATGCGCGCGCGCGTCCTTGCGGCCGAGCCTTTCCCGGAACTGCGTGCCATTTCGAAAAGCCCCCTCAGCCGCGAATATGCAGGACGCAGATCAGCGTGAACAGCCTGCGTGCAGTGGGGTGATCGGTCTCGACCTTGCCGTCGAGCCGTTCGAGGAGCAGTTCCGCCGCCGCATCGTGAATGCCGCGCCGGGCCATGTCGATCGTCTCGATTTCCTGCGCGGAGGCCTTGCGAATCGCCTGGTAGTAGCTCTCGCAGACGGCGAAATATTCCCGTACCGGCCTGCGGAACCGCGCGAGGCCCAGCACCATCGTTTCCAGCGCCTGTCCCTCCTCGTCGCCAAGGTCGAGCGAGAGACGCCCGTCGCGTACCGAAAGCTTCAGTCGGTAAGGCCCTTCGTGCCCGGATTCGAAGGCGCGAACCGGCTTGAAGACATTGTCCTCGATAAGGTCGAAGATGGCGATGCGCCGTTCCTGCTCGATATCGGCGTTGCGCCACAGGATGGTCGCGTCGTCCAGTTCGATATGGGAGATGCGCGGATCGGACATGTTCCCTCGCCCTTTACGCGTTCGCAGCATGGGGTCGCAAGGGAGAGTCTTCGCGAAAATCCGGTAAAAGCCCGATTTTCGCCGTCATCGACCGCCCTGCCCTGCCGCTGCGACACGGCAGGGCGGCAGGTGCAGGCGCATGCGGGCGCCGCTCCGGCCCGATTCCGGCGCGACGTTCTCCAGAATCAGCCGGGCTTCGAGCTGGCGGCTGAGCACGCGCGAAATCCTGAGGCCGATCGATTCGGCCTGGTCCGGCTCGAAACCGGGCGGGAGACCGATACCGTCGTCCTCGACGGTGAGCGATACTTCCTCCCCGTGACGGCGCACGTCGATGCGGATCAGGCCGCTGTCCTGCGTGGCCAGCCCGTGCTCCAGCGCATTGGCGATCGCCTCGGACAGGATCAGCGCCACCGGAACGGCCGCGTCCGGGCGCAGGACGATGCCCGATTCGACGGCGACATGGCAGACGATGGTCTCCCGCCCGCTGGAATCCATGACCTGCTCCGACAGGTCGTGAACGAAACGATCGAGCGGCACCAGCTCCCCGTCCGTTTGATAAAGCCGGCGCTGAATGCGACCGATGACCTGAAGCCGCCCGGCCGCATTGGCGATGGCGCGGCGCGCGATGGGTTCCTCCAGCCCCCGCATCTGGAGCGAGAGCACTGCACCGATCATCTGGAGATTGTTGCCGACGCGGTGCTGAAGCTCCTGGAACAGCAGTTCGGTGCGCTCGGCCAGCACGCCGCGCTCCTCCGCCAGCTTGCGCACTTCTTCCCGCGCCAGGTGAAGCCGGGCATTGGCGCGCTGCATCAGGTGAACGAGCGCGATATCGACGACGACCACGCCCAGATAGAACGCCAGCGACACCAGCGTCCTGTAATCGAATGCGAAGCCGAAGCGCGGAGGGATGAACACGCACCACGCGAAAAGCCCGCAGATCAGTGCCGCCACGATGCCGGGACGCGGCCCGAACAGGAAAGACGAGAGGATCACCGCCGGGAAGAACGTCAGGTAGGGATAGCCCGGCGGAAAAGCCTCGTCGAGAACCCAGCGTATCCAGAACGCCAGCAGGCACAGCGCGACGGTAGCGCCATACCTCACCAGCGGACGTTCGGGAATCAGCGGAAACCGTTCGAGAAACCGGGTCGGAAAACGGGCGGGTCGGTTCACGTCGGGCAAGTCTTTCGCTTTGCGGGGAAGTCGGCATGTCTCCGCAAAGGCAAAGACGCGCGATACGGGCCGCAGTTCCCGCCGCTGCCCACCTACTTGCCCTCCGGAACGGTTCGTCCAAAATGAATTCCGACACCGAGAACGTAAGGCAATCGAATGAAAACAGCCCGCCGCATCCATCCGGTCTACGCGAACATGGAACGCACCGTGTTCGACCGCATGTCGGCGCTCGCCCGCGAGCACGGCGCGATCAACCTCGGGCAAGGCTTCCCCGACGGCCCGCCGCCGCCCGCCCTGATCGAAGCGGCAAACCGCGCGCTCCACGAAAGGTCCAGCCAGTATCCGCCGGGCGCCGGACTTCCCGAACTGCGCGAGGCGATCTGCGCCTACTATGCCCGTCGGCAGGGACTGTCGCTCTCGCCCGAGCAGGTAACCGTCACGTCCGGCGCCACCGAGGCGCTGGCCGCCGCCGTCTTCGCCTTGGTGAAGCCGGGCGACGAGGTGATCCTGTTCCAGCCAGCCTACGATGCCTATGCGCCGCTCGTGCGCCGCGCAGGCGGCATTCCCGTCTCGATCCCGCTCTCGCCGCCTGACTTCCGCTACCCTGCCGAGGCGCTGGCGACGGCGCTGGCCGGCCGCCCCTCGCGACTCTCCCGTTCCGGCCTGCCCGATACCGATCCGGTGAAGCCGCGCGTGCTTATGCTGAACGATCCGCTCAATCCGGCGGGCACGATCGCCACCCACGAGGAACTGGCGATGATCGCCCGGGCTTGCGTGGAGCATGACCTGATCGCAATCTGCGACGAAGTCTGGGAGGACGTGCGCTTCGACGGCATGCCTCACCGCTCACTCATGAGCTTTCCCGGCATGGCCGAACGGACGGTGAAGATCGGTTCCGCAGGCAAGATCTTCGGCCTCACAGGCTGGAAGATCGGCTGGATGATCGCGTCAGGCCATCTCGCCACCGCCCTCTCCCGCGCCCACCAGTTCCTGACCTTCTCGACCGCCGTCCCGCTGCAATGGGCCGTCGCCGAGGGCCTGTCGCTCCCCGATGCGGTGCTGGACGAACAGCGCACGGAATGGGCCGCCTCCCGCGCGCGCCTGAAGGCGGGCTTGACCGAGGCGGGCTATGCCGTGCTCCCGAATGCGGCGACGTGGTTCCTGACCGTCGATCTCGCAGCCTCGGGCATCGCACTCAAGGACAGCGCCTTCAGCGAACGCGCCGTGCTGGAGGCAGGGGTGGCGACAGTGCCGGTCTCCGCGCTCTATCAGGGGGATGCGGTGCCCGAGCATCTTGTCCGCTTCTGCTTCACCAAGCCAAACGCCGTTCTCGATGAGGCTGTTCAGAGACTTTCGAAATTCAAGGAGAAAATAAGTCCTGGGGGATGATCCCCCAGACCCTCGGAATGTCGATCTCGCGCGCTACCTATCTGTATCGCGCTCCCTGCGGCGCAGCCAATTAGTCTCCCGACGCCGCCATGGGCGCGCGACGAATAGGTGGCGCCCGACCTCGACAGTAACGGGGTGCAGGGGCGATGGCCCCTGCTTAACCTTCTTCCCCCTTCAAGCGTTCAATCCACCATTCACACTGATAACCTGCCCGGTGATCTTCGCCGCCCCGTCCGAGCACAGGAACAGCGCCAGCGGTGCGATATCGTCCGCGCTCGGCAACCCCAGCCCTGCCTTGCGCGCCGCACGGGCCATGCGTTCGGCGCCCATGCGGATAGCGCTTTCGCTGCCTTCGACGAAGCTGGTGGAGAGGGCGTGGGCGCGGATGCCATCGCGGGCGGCTTCGAGGGCGAAGTTGCGGATGAAGCCGATGGTTCCCGCCCGTGCCGCGCCGATCAGGCTCTGGCGCGGTGCCGCGTAGATCCCGGCGTCCGAAACCAGCGCGATGAAGGTGCCGCCCTGCGTCTCAAGGAATCCGTAGCTGGCCAGCGCCAGTCGTTCCACCCAGCCTACCGAGACATTGAGGAAGTCTCCGAAGGTCTCGGGCGCGGTTTCCGGGAGCAGGCCGGTGATGCCGAGCGGTCCGGTGGCGACGCAGTCTATCACGGCGTCGATCCGGCCGTACTGTTCGCCCACTTCGGCGATCAGCGTCTCGGCCGCGCCCTCGTCCCAGATGTCGGCGATGAAGCCGTCGATCGTGCCGAGGTAGGACAGCCCGGTGACGAGCGCGGCGACCTTTTCCTGCGTGCGCCCATGGAGAGCGACCTTCCAGCCATGGGCCAGGGCTTGGCGGGCCACGGCACTGCCGATCGAACCACTGCCACCGGCGAGGAGCAGCACTTTCTGATCGCTCATCCCTGTCCTTTATTGGGCCTCCCTTTATGCGGGAAGATCAGTCGCTTTCGAAGGCCGCGCGCATGTCGTCGTCGGCAAGGTCGGAGAACTTGGTGATCCGCGCCTCGAAGCGCAGGCGCACCTTGCCGGTGGCACCGTGACGCTGCTTGGCGATGATCAGTTCGGACAGGCCGGTGACGCGCTCCATGTGCTCGCGCCACTCGTTCCACTTGGCGTGGACGTCAGGCGGATCGTTGTCGCCCGGTTCGCGCGGCTCAGCGCCCTTGGCATAGTAGTCCTCGCGGAACACGAACCAGACCATGTCGGCGTCCTGCTCGATCGAGCCCGATTCGCGAAGGTCGGAGAGCATCGGCCGCTTGTCCTCGCGCGATTCCACCGCACGCGAAAGCTGCGAGAGCGCGATCACCGGAACGTGGAGTTCCTTGGCGAGCGTCTTGAGGCCACGCGAAATTTCGGAAATTTCGTTCACGCGGTTGTCGTTGGCGCGGCCCGAACCCTGCAGAAGCTGCAGGTAGTCGATGATGACGAGGCCGATGTTGTGGCGGCGCTTGAGACGGCGCGCGCGGGCGCGCAGGCCGGCAATGGTGAGGCCCGGCGTATCGTCGATATAGAGCGGCAGTTCAGCCAGGCGCTGGCTGGCGAAGGACAGCTGCTGGAAGTCCTCGCGGCTGATCTTGCCCATGCGCAGGGCTTCGGAGCTGATGCCGGACTGCTCGGCCAGGATACGCGTGGCGAGCTGGTCGGCGCTCATTTCGAGGCTGAAGAAGGCGGTTGCGGCGCCGACCGACTTCTCTACCGGGATACCGTCGGCCAGATCGCGCTGGAGCCGGTCGGAGGCGTTGAAGGCGATATTGGTGACGAGCGAGGTCTTGCCCATGCCGGGACGACCGGCAAGAATGATAAGGTCGGAATCGTGCAGACCACCGATCTTGCCGTTGACCGAATTGAGGCCGGTGGTCTTGCCGGAGATGTGACCGCCCGAATTGAACGCCTTCTCGATCGCGCTGATCGCGGTGCGGGTCGCGCTGGCGAAGCTCTTGGCCTCGTTCGCGGTCGAAGCGCCTTCGGCCACTTTGTAGAGCGCCGCTTCCGCGCGTTCCACCTGCTCCATCGGTTCCACCGATTCGGAGGTGTCCATCGCCTCGGCCACGAGATTGCGGCCTACCGAGATCAGTTCGCGCAGCAGGGCGAGGTCGTAGATCTGGTCTGCGAGTTCGCGCGGGGCCAGCAGGCCCTGGCCGTCGGCGGTGAGGCGGGCCAGGTAGGCCACGCCGCCCAGCGCCTTCAGCGCCTCGTCCGATTCGAAATAGGGGCGCAGGGTAACGGGCGTCACCACCGCCTTGCGATCGAGCAGCTGAAGGATGCGCTCGTAGATGCGGGCGTGGACCGGCTCGTAGAAATGGGTCGGCGAAAGCTGCGTCTGCAGTTCCTCGATCACCCGGTTGTCGATCAGGACGGCGCCCAGGAATGCAGCTTCGGCCTCGACGTTGGCGGGCAGGCTGCGGGCTTCGGCCTCGGGTGCGAGGGCAATGGCGGCTTGTTGGGACATGAGGGGATACAACATGCCCCATCTCGACCCCCGCCAGCAAGCGAACAGGGGAACGATATTAATCCACAGGCTGTTGATGCAGCAGCCCGGCGGGAACGGAAATCGGCGCGTTCACATTTTCGAACGGACACGAAAGGCCGAAACGGTTACACTGACTGGCTATGCAAACTTGCGATTCAGGCGCCCCACCCTACATTGGCGGGCGAAAGGACGGTTTTTCCTAAGATGAACGACGACCAGCCCAACGGCAATCCCTGGGTCAAGAGCCTGCTCGTATGGGGCGGCATCTTCCTGGCACTCCTGATCGTGGTGTCGATGTTCAACACCCGCACGGAAGGCGGGCCGATGATCGCCTATTCCGATTTCCGCGCCAAAGTTGCCGAAGGCAGCGTGCAGAGCGTCGAAGTCGGGCAGGACAGCATCGACGGCAAGATGAAGAACGGCGATTCGTTCCGTACCGTCCCCGTGCCGAACGACACCACGCTGGCCCCGCTGCTCCAGCAGAGCGGCGTGCAGTATGCCGGCAAGACGCCCGAGGAAGGCAGCCTGCTGGTCTACATCCTCGCGCAGACCCTGCCCTTCCTGCTGATCGTCGGCATCGCCTTCTTCGCGCTGCGTCAGGTCCAGAAGGGCGGCGGCTCGGGCGCGATGGGCTTCGGCAAGTCCAAGGCCAAGATGCTGACCGAGCGTTCGGGCCGCGTCACCTTCGACGACGTCGCGGGCATCGACGAAGCGCGCGAGGAGCTGGAGGAAATCGTCGAGTTCCTGCGCGATCCCACCCGCTTCTCGAAGCTGGGCGGCCAGATCCCCAAGGGCGCGCTGCTGGTCGGCTCGCCCGGCACCGGCAAGACCCTGCTCGCCCGCGCCATCGCCGGTGAGGCAGGCGTGCCGTTCTTCACGATCTCTGGCTCGGACTTCGTCGAGATGTTCGTCGGCGTTGGTGCATCGCGCGTGCGCGACATGTTCGAACAGGCCAAGAAGAACGCCCCCTGCATCGTCTTCATCGACGAAATCGACGCGGTCGGCCGTCATCGCGGCCACGGCCTCGGCAATTCGAACGACGAGCGCGAGCAGACGCTGAACCAGCTGCTGGTCGAGATGGACGGCTTCGAAGCCAACGAAGGCATCATCATCATCGCGGCGACCAACCGCCCCGACGTGCTCGATCCCGCGCTGCTGCGTCCCGGCCGTTTCGACCGTCAGGTCGTGGTGCCGGTGCCCGATATCGAGGGCCGCGAGAAGATCCTCGCCGTGCACATGAAGAAGGTGCCCCTCGCACCCGACGTCAATGCCCGCGTGATCGCGCGCGGCACGCCGGGCTTCTCGGGTGCCGATCTCGCCAACCTCGTGAACGAGGCCGCCCTGCTCGCCGCGCGCCGCAACAAGCGCCTGGTGGCCATGCAGGAGTTCGAGGACGCCAAGGACAAGGTCATGATGGGCGCGGAACGCCGCTCCATGGTCATGACCGACGACGAGAAGAAGATGACCGCCTATCACGAGGCCGGCCATGCCATCGTCTCGGTGCACGAGGCGGCTTCGGACCCGATCCACAAGGCGACGATCATTCCGCGCGGCCGTGCGCTGGGCATGGTCATGCGCCTGCCGGAGCGCGACAGCTACTCGTACCACCGCGACAAGATGCTCGCGAACCTGTCGGTCGCGATGGGCGGCCGCGTGGCGGAAGAGTTGATCTTCGGCTACGACAAGGTGTCCTCGGGCGCCTCGGGCGACATCCAGTATGCCACCAGCCTGGCCCGCAACATGGTCACCAAGTGGGGCATGTCCGACAAGCTCGGCCCGATCCAGTACGAGGAAAGCCAGGAAGGCTATCTCGGCATGGGCGGCACGCAGCGCACCATGGGTTCGAGCGAGACCAACAAGCTGATCGACGCGGAAATCCGCATCCTGATCGACAATGCCCATGCCCGCGCCACGCAGCTGCTCAGCGATTACAACGAGCAGCTCGAAGCGCTGGCCCAGGCCCTGCTCGAATACGAGACGCTTTCCGGCGACGAGATCAACCAGCTCATCGAGACCGGCCATATCGACCGTCCCAGCGAACCGCGCGGCCCCGGCGCCCCGCGTCCGCTGACCGGCTCGTCGATCCCCAAGGCCGGACGCCGCTTTTCGGGCAGCGTCACGCCGCAGGGCGCCTGAGAGCTACAACAGTTCTCCTTCGGGAGAATGCAGGAAGGGGCGTAGGACTTCGCGGTCTTGCGCCCCTTTGGCGTTGAAAGTCCAATCCTCCTCGTCATTGCGAGCGCAGCGAAGCAATCCAGAGCAGCGTAAACCGCCCTTGAATTGCTTCGCTGCGCTCGCAATGACGAAGAAAGCATGAAACCGCCGGCAAATGCCTATCCCGCGCGGAAAGCAGACAAAAAGAAAGCCGACCACAAGGGCCGGCTTGGAAAAGTCTTGGGAGAGGATGCCTGAAAGGCCCGTTCCCTATGCAGTATGCTGCGGTGCAGCACAATTGCAAAACATGCAATTTCAGTTGCGTTTCACAATGCGTTAACCGTCCGGCGCAGCAAGTAGACATCCATGATCCAGCCGTTTTCGGCACGAAGCTCCGCCCGGCGCCGAACGATCTCTCCTGCGACCTCGCCCAGCGCCCCGGCGATGAGGCACTTCTGCTCCATGCCGAGATAGGCGCCCCACCAGATATGCGTGTCCTCCATCGGCAACGTGTCGAAGGCGCAGGCGGCATCGAGCATGACGACCAGCGTATCACTGCCCTCCGGCCACCCGTCCCGGCGCAGCCTGCGGCCGGTCGTGATCGTGACCGGGGCGCCGAGCGTGTTGAGGGTGATGCCATGGGCCGCTGTCAGCGCCTGGATGCTGGTGATCCCCGGCACGACCCGCACGTTCAGCGCGGTCCCAGCGGCCAGCAGCCGCTCGGCGATACGCAGGGAGCTGTCGTAGAGCGAGGGATCGCCCCAGACCAGCAGCGCCAGCCTGCCGCCCTGCGGCAGATGAGCCGCGATCTGGCTGGTCCAGACCCCGGCAATGGCCTGGTGCCAGTCGTCCACCGCATCCAGATAGGCCGCATCGCCGTCGCGTTCCGGCAAGTCGAATTCCACGATCCGCGTCGTGCCCGTCAGCACGGCGCCGCAGATCGTCCGCCGCAGATCGAGCAGGTCGGACTTGGCATCGCCCTTGCGCGGCAGGAGGATCAGGTCGGCTTCGTTCATTGCCCGGATCGCGGCGAGCGTCAGATGCTCCGGATTGCCGGTGCCGATGCCGATCAGGTCGAGATCGATCATGTCCCCGTCCCTAACCCGCCCCTCAACCCGGCTCTCCGGCGAACCGCGATTCCGCCGACTGCGGCCGGAAACGGCGATCGTAGTCCTGCGCATAGAGGCGACTGCGCGCTTCCGCGCCCGCATCCGGGTCCAGCCCCGGCCCGACCAGGATCAACGCGGTCCGCTCCATGCTGCCGTCGACGGCCGCTACGACCGTGGCAAGGGTCGCGCGGACGATCCGCTCGTCCGGCCAGCTTGCCCGCCAGATCACCGCGACCGGGCAATCCGGTCCGTACTGGGGCAGAAGCTCCGCGACGACGTTCGCGAGGTTATGGATCGAAAGGTGGATCGCCAGGGTGCTGCCGGTCGCGGCGAAGCGGGTCAGGCTCTCGCTTTCCGGCATGGCGCTGGCCCGCCCGGAGGTGCGGGTGAGCACCAGCGACTGGGCGATCGTCGGCACCGTCAGTTCCGCCTCCAGCGCAGCGGCGGCGGCGGCGAAAGCGGGAACCCCCGGCGTGACCGTGAAGGGGATCTCCAACTCGCGCAGGCGGCGGATCTGCTCGCCCATGGCCGACCAGATCGAGAGATCGCCCGAATGAAGGCGGGCAATGTCGTGGCCTTCGCCGTGGGCCTCGGCGATGGCGGCGATGATCTCATCGAGGTCCATCGGCGCGGTGTTGAGGATGCGCGCACCCGGCGGACAATGGTCGAGCACGGCGGCAGGCACCAGCGAACCGGCATAGAGACAGACCGGACTGGCGGCGATCAGGTCTCGCCCGCGCAAGGTCAGGAGGTCGGGCGCGCCGGGACCGGCGCCGATGAAGTGAACGGTCATATCGAAATCCTCTGGGCAATGGCGCAAGTCGCCATGCGGTCGGACGAAACGCGGCGGGCCGCAAGCAAGCGGGCGCCGGGACCTGCCGCCGCCAGCGCGGCGGCCTCGGCCACGCTGCCGGTGCGGCGCGCGGCGATGCTGGCGGGAGAGATCGTGGTGGTAGACACCCGTTCAAGCGCCTCGGGTGCGACGGCGATGACCGGCAGGCTCAATTCGGCTGCAAGCGATGCGAGAGGCGCCACTTTGTCAGCGGGAGCGGCCAGAGCCGTGACCCCGGCACTATCGCAATCGGCACAGGCCATCGCGAAAGCATCGCGCAGCGAGGACGGCGCCGCGCCTGTCCGGAAACCGAAGCCCGCCACGATCACAGCGTGACGCTCCACTGCACCACCGGATAATGGGCCTTCCAGCCGCGCCTGCTTCCGAGCGGTGCCGATTGCGCCAGTTCGATGCGCAGCAGGCTGCCGCCCATTTCGGACTGGCACTGCACCAGCAGCGCTTCCGATTCCAGCGTGACGGCATGGGCGACCAGCCGGGTTCCGGCCCGCAATTGCCGCAACCGCTCGACCAGCGGCAGCGACAGTCCGCCGCCGATAAACACCGCATCGGGCTGCGGCTGCCCGTCGAGGACTTCGGGCGCCGGTCCCTCGACGACCTCAAGATGGTCCACACCGAGCGCCGCGGCATTGGCGCGAGCGCGAAGGGCGCGCTGCGGGTCCCGCTCAAAGGCCAGAGCCTTCAGGTCCCGCCCCGATAGCAGCCATTCGATCGCGATCGAGCCGGAACCCGTGCCGATGTCCCACAAGGTCTCGCCGGGCCGCGGCGCGAGGGCGGACAGCGCCAGCGCCCGCACCGGGCGCTTGGTGATCTGGCCGTCATGGTCGAACCAGTCGTCGTCGATCCCCGAGGCGCAAGGCACTACGCGGCCCGCTCCGGCGCAAGTCAGCGCCACCGCCACCGGATGGGCGATATCCGTGAGGCCGAAGCCCGCCGCCGTCGCCTGCCGCACCCGTTCGCGCGGGCCGCCCAGCGCTTCCAGCACGACGAGCGCGGATTCCCCAAAGCCTTGCGCGCAGAGATAGTCCGCCAGCGCGCGAACCGCCGTGCCGTCCCGCAGCAGCACGAGCGCCTGCAGGCCCGGCGCCAGATGGGGCCGCAGGCGCGCGAGCGGCGCGGCGTGGAGACCCATGCAGAGCGTCGCTTCCAGCGCCCAGCCCAGCCGCGCGGCGGCGAGCGCGAATGTCGAAGCCCCCGGATGCGCGGTCCATTCGCCGGGCGCGAGTTCCCGCGTCACCACCGTTCCCGCACCGAACCAGAAAGGATCGCCGGAGGCCAGCAGGACCACCCGCCGCCCCCGCAGCGCCAGGAGAGGCGCCACACCATCGGCGAAGGGCACTGGCCATGGCCGGCATTCCGCACTAAGCCCCGACAGCAGGCCGAGATGCCGCACGGCTCCGGTCACGATTTCGGCCTCTGCAAGCGCGGTTCGGGCCGCCTCGGACAGGCCGGAAATCCCGTCTTCGCCCAGGCCGACGATCGTGAGCCACGGCTTCTGGAGAACGTCAGACATGGAGCATATCCTGATCCTCGGCGGCACGGGCGAAGCCAGCGCGCTGGCCGCCGCCGTGGCGGAACGGGGCCTCACCGCCACGCTGAGCTATGCCGGACGCACGGCGAACCCGCGCGCCCAGCCGATCCCGGTCCGCGTCGGCGGCTTCGGAGGGGTTGCCGGGCTGGAGCGCTATGTCCGCGACCACCGCGTGACCCACTTGATCGACGCGACCCATCCTTTCGCCGCGACGATGAGCGCCCATGCGGTTGCCGCCGCGCAAGCCGCAGGCGTGCCGCTGCTCGCCCTGACCCGTCCGGCGTGGCAGCCCCTTCCCGGCGATCGCTGGCACGGCGTGCCGGACATCGCTGCTGCCGTAACCGCCCTCTCCGGCCCCGCGCGCCGCGTGATGCTTGCGCTCGGACGGATGCATGTGGAGACCTTTGCCGCCCAGCCGCAGCACCGCTATCTGCTGCGCTTCGTGGACAGTCCGGATGTCCCGCCCGCACTGCCGGACCACCGCCTCGTCGTCGATCGCGGGCCGTTCACGGTGGAGGGCGACATGCGGCTCATGCAGGAGCACGGCATCGACCTGATCGTCTGCAAGAATGCGGGCGGCACGGGGGCCGAGGCCAAGATCGTCGCGGCACGGCGGCTCGGCCTGCCGGTGCTGATGATCGACCGCCCCTTCATACCCGCCCGCGCGACCGTCCACGAGATCGGCGAAGTGATGGACTGGCTGGGTCATTCCGCCCATGAGCCCGCCCACCTCGGCGTGTAGAGCACGGGAGGCCGCGCGCTGCCGGGGCCGCGCTCGACCAGCCGCGTGGTGCTGGACCCGACGATCACCATCGTCCGCATGTCGGCCATCTCGGGGCGGGCCTCGGCCAGGGGGACGATCTCCAGCCGCTCCTCCGCCGTGCAGACGGCGCGGGCGAAGAGAATGAGCCGCTCCGGCCCGCAGGTCTCGCGCAGGATATCGAGTACGCGCGCGAAGCTGTCCGGACGCGCCTTCGAACGCGGGTTGTAGAAGGCCATCGCGAAATCGGCTTCCGCCGCGAGCCGCAGCCGCCGCTCGATCAGCGCCCAGGGCTTCAGGTTGTCCGAAAGGTTGATGGCGCAGAAATCGTGCCCGAGCGGCGCCCCTGCCCGCGCGCTCGCGGCGAGCATCGCGGTGATGCCGGGCAGGATGCGGATATCGAGGTCCCGCCAGGCGGGCGGCCCCTGCTCCCAGGCCTCGAACAAGGCCGAGGCCATCGCGAAGACCCCCGGATCGCCGGAGGACACGACGACCGCGCGCCGCCCTTCCGCCGCCAGCGACAGCGCATGGGCGGCCCGCTCCAGTTCGACGCGGTTGTCGCTGGCGTGGTGCACCAGCCCCTCGCGCGGGGCCACGCGGGCGACATAGGGCGCGTAACCCACCACATCGGTCGCCTCGGCCAAGAGGGCGGTGACTTCGGGCGTGACTTGCGCCTCGCTGCCCGGCCCGAGACCGACCACGGCCACCCAGCCGCCGTTCTCCGCCGCACTCATGGCCGCCGACCCTGGCCATGGATCAGCAGGATCGAGAAATAAGGCGTCACTTCGCTCGCTTCGCTTAGCGGCGTCACCCGCTGTTCGGCCATTGCCGCATGTTCCACCAGCCAGGCCTCGCTCTCGCGCCCGGCAAGCGCCACCGCGCGGCGCAGCTTGGCGAGATTGCGGCCGATCTTCATGACCACGAGCGCATCGGTATCGCGGATGCGGCGGGCGAGGTCTTCCTCCGGCAAAGTCGCGGTGAGGACGGTAAGCACGTCGTCGCCCCAGGTCATCGGCGTGCCGCAGGCGGTCCAGGCGCCCGACATGCCGGTGATCCCCGGCACCACGCCCACCGGCACCGATCCCGCCAGACGGCTGTAGAGGTGCATGAACGAACCGTAGAAGAACGGATCTCCCTCGCAGAGCACCACCACGTCCTCGCCCGCGCGGGCCAGCGCATCGAGATGGGCGGTACAGCGCGCGTAGAATTCGGCCAGACAGTCGTTGTAGCGCGGATCGGAAAGGGGAATTTCCGTCGTCACCGGATATTCCATCGCGAATTCGACCACGTCTTCCCGCAGCATGCCCTCGACGATCCGGCGCGCCTGTCCCGGCCTTCCGGCCTTGCGGAAATAGGCGACGTGGCGGGCGCCGCGCACCAGCCGGTCGGCCCGCACGCTGAGCAGGTCCTGCGCGCCCGGCCCCAGCCCGACGCCGTGAACGGTGCCGATAGTCATTCCGCACGGCTCCCGATGGCGTTGACCGCCGCCACGGTCACGGCGCTGCCGCCCAGACGTCCCTCGACCACGCAGCACGGCACCGGCTGCACCTCCCACAGGGCCGCCTTGGACTCCGCCGCGCCGACGAAGCCGACCGGGCAGCCGATGATCGCCGCCGGGCGCGGGCAGGCGGGGTCCTCCAGCATATTCAGCAGATGGAACAGCGCCGTCGGCGCATTGCCGATCGCGACCAGCGCGCCCTCCAGATGTGGCCGCCAGAGTTCCAGCGCCGCGGCGGAGCGGGTATTGCCCATGTCCCGCGCCAGATCCGGTACTTGCGGGTCCTGAAGCGTGCAGATCACGGCGTTTCCGGCGGGAAGACGCGCGCGGGTGATCCCCTCGCCCACCATCCGCGCATCGCAGAGGATCGGCGCGCCGCGCTCCAGCGCCGCGACCGCCGCTTCGGCAAAGCCCGGCGAGAAGCGGATATGCGCGGCAAGGTCCACCATTCCCGCGGCATGGATCATGCGCACGGCGATCCGCTCTTCGACCGGCGCGAAGCGCGCGAGATCGGCTTCGGCCCGGATCGTCCTGAAGGACTCCCGGTAGATCGCCGCGCCGTCTTTCTCGTAGAGATATGCCATCAGTAAGCTCCGAAATGGGCGAGCAGGCGCTCCGGGGTCAGGCCGGAAAGGACCGGCGGATCGCCGGCACGCGCCTGGAAAGCGAGGTCGAACGCGCCGCCGCGTCCGGTAATAGTGACATCGGCCGGTGCTGCCCGCGCGCAGCCCTTCGCGCAGCCCGAGACGTGAAGTCGGCCGGAAACGTAAGGTGCCAGGCGACCGGCTAGCGCGCGGGTCTCGACGGTGGACTGCGGACAAGCCGGCGCACCGGGGCAGGCATCGGCCGAGAGGCGGGGATCGCCGGGGTCGGTAAGGAACCCGTCCACCGCGTCCGTGCTGCCGCCTTCGGTGACGACGGCCCGCCACGGTGTCACCCGCAGGGCCTCGGCGCCCGTCACGGTCATCAATCGGGACAATGACTGCACATCGGTGCGCCCGAATGGCAGGCCGAGGACACCGGCTCCGGGCAAGAACTGCACACGCGAAACAGCGGGATGCAAAGTGCCGTTCGCCCAGTCCGGCAGCGGGCCTTCGTAGCGCCGGGCGCGACCGGCGGCGACAGCGCCGCTCCCGGCATACCATTGCGCCAGTTCCAGCATGCGATCCACGGCCTCATCCGGAGCGACGGCAAGGCCTGTCGCCCGGCCGTCCAGGCGCAGCAGCACGGCCCCGTCCGAAGCCCGCTCCAGCCGGAAATCGGCGGAAACCCCGGTCAGGATGGGGGCCGCACCGAGGTCTATCGCAAAGCCGATCTTGCCGGGCAGGTCAGGTAGTTCGTCCAGCCGCGCCATGAGTTCGTCCGCCAGCCGCGCGGTATCGTCGCCCTCGGTCCAATCCGGCGCGACGAGCACATTGCGCCGCCGTTCGCTATCAGGGCTGCGATCGACCAGCCCCCGCTCCACCAGCAGTGCCAACGCCTCCGCCATATCCGCCTCGCGAAGGCCCCGGACCTGGAGGTTGGCGCGGTTGGTGAGGTCGATCGCGCCGTTGCCGAACCGGCCCGCAAGATCGCACAGCAGTTCGACATCGGCGCGCAGGAGGCGCGCGCGGCGCGGCTTCACGCGCAGGATCAGCCCGTCGCCCGCCATCATCGGACGCCAGGCATCGGGGCACCAGCCGCGCACGGCGAAAGGGGCAGGCCTCGGGAAAGCGGGCACCACGGCATCCTGCCACGCGACGGCGACGAAGACCGGGGCTTGCCGGCCAAGGGCCGGTCCGCGCGCAGCGACGGGCCAGCGCGGCAAGCGCCCGTCCTGAACGCCGGTGCAGCCCCAGCCGCACGGCTTCGTCGCTCACGCGGAGTACCGAGCCTTGGTCTATCCCTGGACCATGGCAAGAGCGACCGATACGCCGGCAGGTCTCCTGGCTCACGGGTCAAAGCGCGATGCGCGACCTTCCCGGTGTTCGCGCGCCTTGGCGCGGGGTCCAGTGGTCGGCCTGCCGAAGCGGGCCATGGCATCTTGCTCGCCGCTTACAGTTGCAGGGACAGCCCCGGATTCAGGAGAAACCTCCCTCACCGCGTTCCCTATTAAGCCTCGATCGAGGCACCGGCGCGATCTTCCCGCAAACCGCCCGGAAGGCGGCCCGCGAGAACGGTTCAGCTAGCCGCTGCCGCTGCCCTCCGCAAGGGGGATCGGGCACCGGCCACCAGCAACAGCCCGCAGAGCCCGGAGACGACCGAAGGCACGACATAGGCCAGCCGCACGGCAAGACCGGCGGCGGCATCGGGCTGCTCGCCTGCATGGAAGCCAGCCGCGCCGATCAACCACAGGCCGAGTCCCCCGCCCAGCCCCAGCGCGAGCTTGAGCGTCACGCTGCTCAGCGCATAATAGCTGCCGGAAGGCCTCGATCCCTGCGCCGTCCCGGTCTTGGCTTTGGCTCCACGTTCGGCGACATCGGCCACCATGGCCCGCAGCAGCATGTAGTCGATGCCGAAAGTCAGCCCGCGCAGGGCCAGGAACAGGCCGAAAAGCCCGGAATTTCCCGCAGGAACCGTCAATGCCAGCGGCATGACCAGCGCCTGCCAGCCGAACCCCATGGCAAGGACCTTGCGCCGTCCGATCCGGTTCGCCACTTTCGCCCAGACCGGCAGCAGGAACAGCGTCATGACCGGCTGGATCAGCATGAACAGGGCCGCCTGCCCCTTCAGTCCGAGAACCGGCCCGGTCAGGAACAGGAAAGTGCCCGCCGTCGAGGCATCGGCAGTCCCGCACAGCAGGTAGAGGACCAATATCCGCCGCAAGTCCGGATCGCGCAGCATGTCCCGCACCAGCGCGACGGGGGAGCCGCCCGCCCCCGTCATGCCGGGCTGGGAAGGCTCGCGGAACATCGCCACCACGGCCCATACCGTCACCGGCGCCGCCACGGCGATAAGTACGCCCAGCGTCGTCGCCAGCGCGCGGATGTCGAAGCCGAACCGCCCCTCCAGCAGCCCGATCAGCGCGAGCATGCCGATCGAGCCGGCAACGCCGAACCAGACTTTCGCGCCCATGATCCGGGTACGCTCGCTCTCGTCGTCCGAGAGTTCGAGGCCCCAGCCGCCGTGCGGCGTGACGATGAAGGAATAGCCCATGTGCAGCAGCAGGCTGGCGCCGATCACCCGGCCCATACCCACCCCCGGCGGCGACAGAAACAGCAAGAGCGCGCCTGCCGGAACCAGCACGGCACCCACGACCATCCACGGCGCGCGGCGACCGAAGCGGGTGGGAACCGTGTCGCTGACCCAGCCGAGCACCATGTCGGCCAGCGCATCGAGCACCCGCACGCCGAGCATGAGCGCCCCCACGAGCGCAAGCGTCATCCCCACCGTCTGGGTCAGGAAAGCCGGCAGATAGGATCGCCACGCCAGCTCGACGGCCTGGAACAGCAGCACGGGCAGCGAAAACACCGCCAGACCGGAAAGGCCGAGATTTCCGGACTGGCGCCGGACACGCGAGGATTCGCTGAGGTTCACACAGGCGCGCGTAAAGCGCCGCTATGACAGGCAGGTGACTATTCGCCGTTCATGCGCGGCTCAGGATCGGCGCCAGAATCCCATTTAAAGGAATTGCGTTTCACTTTCTTGGTCTCCGGGCTAGGCATGCTCTCATGGCGGCCGCAAAAGCCGCCGACAGGGAGGAAGGAAGGCGCGTTGCCCAACCCATTTCGAAAGCATCGGCTTCATGCGGCTCTCGCCCTGAGTCTGGCCATCACCGCCACGACACCCGGCGCGGCAGCACCGGAAAAGCGGCAAGAAGAGGCACCTCTGGCGATGCCGGTCATGCCGCTCCATGATCCCTGGATCGTTGCCGACGGGAAAAGCCGGACCTATTATCTCTTTACCGGCAACGACAAGGCCATGACCGGCGATGCCCGGCCCGGAACGATGGTCTACACCAGCCGCGATCTCCGGCACTGGACGAAGCCACGTCTGGTCTTCACCATTCCTCCAGGCATCTGGGCCGATGCCGGGGCCTGGGCGCCCGAGGTTCATCGCTGGAAGGGCAAGTGGTATCTCTTCACCACGCTCCACAACGAGGCCCTGCCCCTTCCCGGACAGGCCCCCGGAAAAAGCACCCGTCCCCATTATCGCCGCGGCACCGTCCTTGCCGTGTCGGACCGGCTGGACGGTCCCTACCGGCTGCTGAATGAGGGTGCGCCGATCGTCCCCCCCGCCGCGATGACCCTGGACGGCACGCTCCATGTCGAACCGGACGGCAAGCCCTGGCTGGTCTACGCCCACGAATGGCTGCAAACGACCGATGGCACGATGGAAGCCATGCCGCTGACCGACGCGCTTGCCCCGGCAGGCCCGGCACGCAATCTGTTCCGTGCCAGCGACGCCCCCTGGGTGGCAGGCCAGAAGCAGCCGGAAGGCGACATCGCCTATGTCACCGACGGCCCGCAGCTCTACCGCACCCGTACCGGCAAGCTGCTGATGCTGTGGTCCAGCTACGACGCGAAAGGGTATGTGGAGGGCCTAGCCCGCTCGGCCTCCGGCCGGATCGAAGGACCCTGGGAACAGCTCGGCACCCTCGTCGAGCGCGACAGCGGCCATGGCATGCTGTTCCGTGCTTTCGACGGCCGCCTGATGATGATCGTCCACCGCCCCTTCCGCAACGCGCGCGGGAAGCTCTACGAGATGCGCGACGAGGGCGACCGCCTGACCGTCGTGCGCGAGGCTTCGGAACTCGACGGTGAGCCGGATCCGACCCATGCCTGCATGCCGGCGGGCAAGTGCCGCTGAACCTCCGCCTTGCGGTCTGCGCCGCCTGCGGCATAAGGCGCGCATGATCGAAGCGACCGTCACCCGCGAAGCCCTGCTGGAACCCTCCGACGGCCCCCGCACCCTCACCGACTGCACGCTCGACGAAGGCGATTTTTCCGGTCTCGATCTCGGCGATACGACATTCGAGCGCTGCACCATGCGCCGCGCGCGGTTCGACGGCGCCAATCTCACCGGCGCACGGTTCCTGCGCTGCCGGGGGCCGGAAGCGAGCTTCATCCAGGCCGATCTCAGCGATGCGGTGATGACCGGGTGCGACTTCAGCAACGGCCTGCTGCGCCGCGCCCGGCTGACTTCCGCGCGGTTCGAAGGCACCAAGCTGACCGGCGCGGACCTGACCGACGCAGGCGTGCTGGGGGCGACATTCGCCGAAGTCCTGTTCGCCTTCGCCAAGCTGCCCAGCCTGTCGCTGCGCAAGGCGAAGCTGGTGCGGATAGACTTCTCCGAGGCGGACTTGCGCAAGTCCGACTTCCGCGGCGCCCGGTTCGAGGATTGCTCGCTGCGCAATGCCACGCTGGAAGGCTGCCGTTTCGAACAGGCCGACCTGCGCGGCGCGGACCTCGGCGGCATCGAACTGCGCGACGCCCGCCTGTTCCGGGGCGCGGTGATTTCCCGTCTTCAGGCCGCCGAGCTGCTTTCCCAACTCGGCCTCGAAGTGCGCTGATCGGCAAGAAAACATCGCCGGGACAGCGCCCTTGTCATCCTGCCGACTTGCACCGCATTCCGCCCGGCGCTAACGAACCGCGTCCGCCGCACGCATCCGCATGCGGCAGGCAATGATCGCGCCGGTGTTCCGAAAGGAACTTAAAAGGGAACGCGGTGAGAGGGCTTGCCCTCGAATCCGGGGCTGTCCCTGCAACTGTAAGCGGTGAGCGCGATGCACATCACGCGGCGGGCCAGATGCCCATGCCGCAGCCACTGGGCCGGACGCTAAATCCTGCGAGGCCTGGGAAGGCCGTGCATCAAGCGATGACCCGCGAGCCAGGAGACCTGCCGGCGTCCGGTCGCTCTTGCTTTGGTCCAGGGGATGGCCGGGGCACGGTGATTTCTCCGTCTGAGCGACGAACCCGCGGCAGGGGCCGCACGGTGCGCCGAACGGTCGTCCCAGTCACGGGCGCCCGGTCGCTCGGTGCGCCGGTCGTTCGTTCGCGAGCGGCAGTCCTCTGTCTAGAGCTCGCCCGGCGCCCGACAGGGAAATGAAAATGACAAACGCAACCGTTTCGCGTGCGGCGCTTGCCGCGGCGCTGGCGCTCGCCTGCACCGCGCAAACCTATACAGCACAGGCCCATGCCGAGGAGGCCGAGGAGGCCGCCTCGATCGTCGTCACTGGCCGGAGCCTGGAGGAGACCCTGCCGCAGGAACTCTCCCGCTACGGCAACGACGTGGCCACCGTCAGCGAGAAGCAGATCAAGGACAGCGGCGCGGTGGACGTGACCAAGGCGCTGGAGCAGGTGCCCGGTCTCTACGTGCGCGGCCGCAACGGGCCGTTCACTTATGTCGACGTCTCGCTTCAGGGCTCGCGCACGCAGGACGTGCTCTGGACGATGGACGGCATCCGCCTCAACAACCGCCTCTACGGCGGCACGTCGCCCAACGACACCCTGCCCGCCAGCATGATCGAGCGGATCGAAGTGCTGCGCGGCGGCGAGAGCCTGTTCTACGGCACCCAGGCCTCGGCAGGGGTCATCAACGTGGTGACGCGCAGCTTCACCGACGATCCGGGCGGCCAGGTCAATGCCTCGGTGGACACCTGGGGCGGCACCACGCTGGACGGCTATCTGCGCGGCGCGATCGGCAAGCACCGGTTCGTGGCCTATGCCTCGCACAACCGCTCCGATGGCTACCTGCCCTTCATCGCCTACCAGCCCAGCCTGACCGACCGCCATCTCGGCTACGACCTCTGGTCGGCGGGCCTCAAGTACCAGGTCGAGATCGCCCCCGACCTCGCGCTCAACGCGCAGTACCAGCATACCCAGGCGAAGCTCGACAACCTTTCGCCCACCCGCATCCGCGAGAGCCGCAACGACCGCAACGAGGAGATCGCCAGCCTGCGGCTTGACTATACCGGCAGCGACACCGTGCAGTTCTTCCTCAAGGGCTATTTCCACGACTGGAAGACCGCCTATGTCCAGATCCGCAATTCGCTGCCCGACCATGATCCCCAGGTGATCTACCCGGCGGGCACGTTCTGGGGCTACCGCGACTGGGGCGGCAGCGCGGTGGCGAAGCTGCATTTGCACCCCGGCCTCGAATACCTGCTGGGCTACGACTTCCAGAACTTCAGCGGGCGGGACGACGTGCTGCTGATCGCCCCCACCAGCGAACAGGTCCACGCCGGGATATTCCAGGTCCGCACCACCGACGAGATTTCGTCGAAGGGCCGCTTGGCCGCCGGTTTGCGCTACAACCGCACGGACGGCGCGAAGAAAACGATCTGGAACGTCTCGGGCCGCTACGATTTCGCCGATGCCCTCTATGTGGAAGCGAACGGCGGCACCTCGTTCGTCCTGCCCGACGCCTCGCAGCTCTATGGCAACGACCCCTGCTGCGAAATCGGCAATCCCAATCTCAGAGCCGAGCAGAGCCTCAACCTGAACCTTTCGGGCGGCGGCGTAGTGCCTGTGGGCGCTGCGCAACTGCGCTGGAAGGCGACCTACTTCAACCGCCGCATCAGCGACATGATCGATACGACTTACGACGATCCGGCCTTCCCGAACGGCACTTACGCGAACCTCGACGGCAAAGTCCGCTCGCAGGGCGCGGAACTGGAACTGGGCGCCGGGCTTCCCGGCGGCTGGAACGTCTCCGCAAGCTATACTTACGCCCGCGTGCGCGAAAAGGGCACATCGACCCAGCTCAACCGCAACCCGAAGCAATATGCCAAGGCCAACCTTTCCTATGCCCCGGAAGACCGGCCCTTCGGCGCGAGCCTCAACCTGAACTGGATCGGCGACGTCTGGTCGACCGCTTCAGGCTTCGGCCGCAGCAACTACGGCAACTATGCGCTCGTCGACTTCGGCGCCTATCTCTACCTCGACGGCGCAGCGCGGCGGAACCGCTTCGGCGTCAATGTCGAGAACCTGTTCGACAAGGAATATGCGACACGAGGTTACTCCTCCGCCGTGACCGACCAGGGCGCGATGGACGGCAGCAACAGCCGGTTCCTCTATTTCAACCGGGGCGTGCCGCGCACGCTGCGGATGAGCTACGGGTTGAGCTTCTGACGCGATGACCACGCTCCAGCCTCGGGCGAGACGCCCTCGTGGCCTGCTGCCGCGTCCGATCCTTGTCTTCCATCGCTGGCTCGGCGTCTTCGTCGGCCTGCTGATGACGATCTGGTGCCTTTCGGGCTTCGTGATGATCTACGTGGACTATCCGAGGCTGGAGCCTGCCGCACAGTTGCAGGGGCTAGCGCCCCTGCAACTGCCGTCGGTCGCAGCCTTGAACGCGGTAACCTTGCCGCCCGACCTGCCGATTTCCTCGGCCCGGATCGAAATGATGGCGGGCAGGCCGGTCCTGCGCGTGGCTCCAGCCAGGACCCCCGACCGCCCGATCCCGCAGATGCGCACCATCCCCGATGCCATCGACCTTGCGACCGGGCAGCCGCTCGCCCCGCCCGGCCCAGCCGAGATCCGCCGGATCGCGGCCGACTTCGTCCAGGGCCATGCCGTCGCGGACACACCTGCCGTCCCGGTCGAGACCGGCATCGACCAGTGGACCGTCCAGACCTACCGGCGCAACGCCCCGCTTTACCGGGTCGATTACGACGACGCGGCGGGAACCGAGATCTACATTTCGGGCAAGTCCGGCGAAGTCGTGCAGAAGACCACGCGCTTCCAGCGCTTCTGGAACTGGCTGGGCGCGGTGCCGCACTGGCTCTACCCAACGATCCTGCGACAGGACGGCGCCTTGTGGAACGAGGTCGTCGTCTGGACCTCGCTCGCGGGATGCTTCCTCACGGCGACCGGTATCTGGGCGGGTCTCGCCCGCCTGCGCCGGAAGCGCGACGGCAAAGTGGGATCACCCTATCGCGGCCTCTGGTGGTGGCACCACGTCTTCGGCCTGTTCTTCGGCCTGCTGACCCTGACCTGGGTGGCCAGCGGGCTGTTCTCGATGAATCCCTGGGGTTTCCTCGATTCCGAAGCCGGTCTTGCAGAACGCGAAAGGCTTGCAGGACCGATGCGCTGGAACGAGGTGCGGCAGGCCCTGTCGGCCCTGAACCGCCTCCCCGCCGATACCCTGCGGATCGAGACCGCGCCACTCGGCGGCCGGACGTTCCTGCTCGCCTCGGATGCCCAGGGCGGATCGCAGCGCTTCGATGTCGCCGGACGGCCCGCGCCGCTGTCCGGGCAGGACCTGCGCACCGCGCTCTCGGGCCAGCCGTCGCTCGCCGCGCTGGACCTGATGGAGCAGGAGGACACCTACTATTACAGCCACCGGTCCCCCGCCCCGCTCCCGGTCTGGCGGGCGACGTTGGCGGATGCGGAAACCACACGGCTCTACATCGATCCCGTGAGCGGGCGCCTGCTGCGCGCCTTCGACCGCAACGGTCGCGGTTTCCGCTGGTTGCAGGATGGGTTGCACAGCCTGGATTTCCCGGTTCTGCGCAAGCGGCCCTGGTGGGACCTGCTCGTGCTGCCGTTACTGGCGGCGGTCACGCTCGTCTGTGCGACGGGGACCTGGATGGCCTGGAACAAGGCCCGCCGTGATGTGAGCCGACTGTGGAGAAAGCTATCGCGGCGCCTGCGCCGTTAACGGCGGGAAAGGAGGCAAGGAAAAAGGACCGCCCGGGGGGCCGAGACGGTCCTTTCCTCGAGGACGGCACCGCTCATTTGGGGCGAAGCGGGGCCGCGAGGCGCCCTTAGCCTCCGTACAAATTTGCACAATAGGGGCATTCGACGACTTGATACTGGCGCGCGGCGAAGCGTAATCGCCCCCCGACAAACGTCAGAAATGCAGGCCCACGCCTTGCTCGGCGATGACGTAGCGCACCGGCGGCCCATCCCCCTCGGCAAGCTGCCGGGCGATCGTCGCCACGACCGGTCCGGCCCCGTCGACCGAAGGCTTGATGTGGCCGATGACCACCGGCAGTCCCTTCAGCCGCGCCTTCCCGCCCGCCAGCACGGCAAGGCGGTTCAGTTCCCGGTGCAGCCAGCTTGGCGTGAGATGCCCGAACAGTTCGCTGTCCTTGCGGGGGTCGGGGTAGGACGTCTCGATCACGATCGCCCGCAGATGCCCGGCACGAACCAGCGGCGCAACGGCCTGCCAGAGCGTCTCCAGCCGGGTGGGCTGCTCCACCGCATCCGGGCCGGTATCGCCCATGCAGAGCATCGCCTCATCCCCGGAACGGATCAGGAAGGCCGTGGAGAGCGCCCCTCCGTGCGAAAGCGGATAGGCCGTGACGGTCAGCCCCGTCTCCGCAACCGGAACCGCGGCGCCGCCCGCCTCCAGGTCCTGGTATCGATAGCGGCTCAACAGCGGCAGCTTGCCCCGGTCCCCCATGTTGGGCCAGGCGCTCCAGTTGAAGTAGTCCGCCGCCAGCGCGGCATTCACCTCCGGAAGGGCCAGGATCGGCTTGGCGCTGTCGTCGGGCGAGACCATCACCAGACCGGCGACGTGGTCCAGATGCGGATGGGTTATCAGGTAGGCCCCGATCCGGCGATGCAACACGTCGCTGGCGCGCGTACCGGCGGGAAAGCCGCCCTTGGCGATCGCCGCCCGAATGCCGGGAACCAGGGTGCCGGCATCGCAGGCAAGCCCCTGTTCCTGCCCCTGACGGGCGATGAACCAGGCCGAAGTCGATCCTTCGACGACTCCGCCCTCGACACCAAGCGGCACCACGTCGAAAGCCACCGGGTCGGCTGCCGCCGAAAGCGGCATCGCAAAGGCCAGACCGGCCATCCCGATGGCCCCCACCTGTCGCATAAATGTCATCATCTCAGTAAACATTGGGCGGGATTACGATTTCCTGTGGATCGATAAAAGCCGTTTATCGGAAATGTCACAATCGGTGACTAAGGGCCGCCCCATTCGGATCAGATGCCGGTGCCCAGCCGACTTCAACCGCCAGCGGGTGAAGCGGGATTTCTTGCACCGGTTTCGCACAGGGGTTGTGAAAATGAAGATGAAGACCTGTCTGCTGGCCAGCGTGCCGGCGCTTCTCGCCGGCGCCACGCCTGCTTTGGCCCAGAACGCTGCACCGGAAGCCGGCGACGCCGCCGCCGACATCGTCGTCACCGCCCAGCGCCGCCCCGAGAACATCCGCGACGTGCCGATCGCCGTCTCGGTTCTCAGCGGAGACAAGATCGCCGCCATCGCCGAAGGCGGCGCCGACATCCTCTCGCTGGCGGGCCGCACCCCCAGCCTCTATGTCGAAAGCTCGAACGGCCGCTATGCCCCGCGCCTTTACATCCGCGGCCTCGGCAACGTCGATTTCGACTTCAACGCCTCGCAGCCGGTCTCGGTCGTGCTCGACGACGTGGTGCTGGAGAACGTCTACCTCAAGGGCTTCCCGATCTTCGACCTCGACAGCGTGGAAGTGCTGAAGGGTCCGCAGGGCACCCTGTTCGGCCGCAACACCCCCGCCGGCGTCGTCAAGATGGACACCCGCCGCCCGGGCGACCATGCCGAAGGCCAGGCGCAGTTCACGGTCGGCGAACTCGGCACGATCCGCGGCGAAGTGGGCGTGACCATTCCCGCCACCGATACGCTTTCGTTCCGCTTCGCGGGCCTCGTCAACCACCGCGAGGACTGGGTGAACAACGCCTATGACGCCTCGTTCACCAAGCCCGGCAAGGACCTTGGCGGCTTCGACGACATCGCCGGCCGCATCCACGCACTGTGGAAGCCGGACGACCGCCTTTCGGTCCTGCTGACCCTCCAGGCCCGCTCCTATCGCGGCACCGGCACGCTCAACCGCGCCAACGTGCTGACCAAGGGCTCGAACAAGCTCAACGACCGCTACGACCGCGACACCGTCTATTACGACGGCGGCCGCAACAACCCGCAGGCGCAGGACACCACGTCCGAAGCGCTGCACGTCGACTACGACCTCGGCGGCGCGACGCTGACCGCGATCGTCTCGGCCTATCAGGGCAGCAGCTCGGGCCGCGGCGACATCGACGGCGGCGTCGTCGGCACCACGGCGGGCAGCGGCTTCATTCCGTTCAATTCGGAAACCGGCACGCTCTCCAGCGACCTCGACCAGCAGACCTACGAAGTGCGCCTCGCCAGCAACGGCGACACCCGCTTCGGCTGGCAGGTCGGCGCGTTCTACTGGCGCGAGAAGTTCGAACTGATCTCGGCCACCTGGAACGGCACCGGCGGCATCGATCCCACGGTGATTTCCGAACTGCGCCAGAAGAGCGACAGCTGGTCGGTCTTCGGCCAGGTTCACTACGACCTCACCGACCGTCTCCGCCTGACCGGCGGCGCCCGCTGGACCCGCGACCAGCGCGACCTCGACGCCGCCCGCACCAAGGGCACGCCCTTCGCGGATTCGCGCCATGTGGGCGACAAGCAGCCGAGCTGGGACGTCAGCGCACTCTACCGCGTCAGCCCGCAGGTCAGCCTGTTCGGCCGCATCGCCCACGGCTATCGCGGTCCCTCGATCCAGGGCCGCGTCGCAACGTCGAACATCCTGACGACGGCGAATTCGGAAACGATCACCTCCTATGAAGCGGGCATCAAGGCGGCGACCCCGGACAACCGCTTCCGCGTCGATCTGACCGGCTACATCTACGACCTGAAGGACCCGCAGTTCACCGCCATCGGCGGCCTGGGCAACTTCAACCAGCTGATCAACGCGAAGGCCGGCAAGGGCCGCGGCGTCGAATTCGAAGCCACCGCCATTCCGGTACGCGGCCTCCAGTTCAACGGCGGCGTGTCCTACAACTACACGAAGATCGACGATCCGGGCCTCCAGGTCGCCTACTGCTCCGCCAACGCGAACTGCACGGTGCGCGATCCGGTAGCCGGCAACGGCGTTCGCCTCGCCTCGATCAACGGCAACCCGTTCCCGCAGGCCCCGCGCTGGCTGTTCAACTTCAACGCCTCGTACACCTACGAGCTGGCGAGCGGCAGCAAGCTCTACGCCCAGACCGACTGGGTCGCGCAGAAGGACTTCAACCTGTTCCTTTACGATGCGACCGAATTCCACGTCGGCACCAACTTCGAAGGCGGTGCCCGCATCGGCTGGCGTTCGCCTTCCGACGCGGTGGACGTCTTCGTGTTCGGCCGCAACATCACCAACGAATCGAACGTGATCGGCGCGATCGACTTCAACAACCTCACGGCCTTCGTGAACGATCCCCGCGTGCTGGGCGCGGGCGTCAACTTCCGCTTCTGATCCCATCGGGGGCCATCGATCCGTCGATGGCCCCCGACACAAAAACCGTCGGCGCGATAGGCTGACACCTGCATATCGCCCCGCACCGTGCCACAAGATCCCCGACCGCCCGAACGAGGCGGGGCGCAGAGGGAAACGGAAACGGTGACGGGAGCAGGAAAATGGACAGCAAGTCTGGCGATCTTGGCGGCAGTTCTCTCGTCTCCGGCGCCCGCCATGGCCGGTGAGCCTGCCGCAAACGCCGCAGCGACCACCCTCTCCGCTCAGGGCTACCAGGACGAAGACGCGCTTTTCGCCCGTCCCTTTATCGACCGCGACGAGTCCCGCACCAATAACGGCACGCCCTATCGCTATGTCCATGGCGGTTTCGAGGGCACGGACACGCGCTTCTCCTACTATTTCCCGCTCGCCAAGGCATGGCAGGGACGTTTCTTCCAGTACATCACGCCGGTGCCCGACAGCGAGACGCTCTCCCAGGGCCTGACCGGCGAAGAAGACCGCATCGGTGCGGCCATGACGAGCGGCGCCTATTTCATCGAGACCAACGGCGGCGGTCCCAAGGCGGCCGACCCGATGGGCGGCGGAGACCTGACGGTCGGCGCCTTCCGCGCCAATGCGGCCACCGCCCGGTTTTCGCGTTTCGTGGCAGCGCAGGTCTATCCCGCAAGGAAGCACATCTACGGCTATGCCTATGGCGGCAGCGGCGGCGCCTATCGCACGCTGGGCTCGCTGGAGAATACCAGGGGCGTGTGGGACGGCGCGGTGCCCTATGTGCTCGGCTCGCCGATGGCGATTCCCAGCATGTTCACCGTCCGCCTGAAAGCCATGCGCGTGCTGGGCGACAGGCTGGACGGCGTGGTCGATGCCCTGGATGCGGGCGGCAGCGGCGATGCTTATGCGGGCCTGAACGAAGAGCAGAAGGCGGCACTGCGCGAAGTGACCGCCATGGGCTTCCAGCCGCAGTCCTGGTACGCCTGGCGCACGATGGGGCCGCATGCCTTCGCCCTGCTCTTCGGCGGCATCCGCATGGCCGACGCTGCCTATTTCACCGATTTCTGGACCAAGCCCGGCTACGAAGGGCATGACAGTCCCCAGCTCTACAGCGCGGACCGCGTCCAGCTCGATACCCGCGTCGTGGAGGTCATCAGTGCGGACAAGGCAAAGAGCCTCGGCCTGGATCTCGGCCATACGCCCGGCACGGCCAAAGGCACGGCGGATCTTGCATGGCAGGCCATGGGGCTTCATTCGGCGGGCGAAATGCCCGTCGCGGTGCGGCTGGCCGACAGCCCCAATTCGAAGGCGCTGATGCTGTCCGATCTGGTGCTGGCTTCGGGCAAGAAAGTCGTGCTCGCGGACGTGCACGGCGATCTCGCGATGCTGGGCATCAACGATCCTCGCCTGCTCGCCACGATCAAGGCGGGTGATGCGGTGCGGCTGGACAACAGCGACATCCTGGCCGTGCAGGACTATCACCGCCACCAGGTGCCGGACCTCGCCGAGTACCCGGTCTGGAAGCAGTTCACCGATGCCCAGGGCAAGCCGCTCTACGCGCAGCGGCGCATGCTGCTCGGCCCGCTGTTCACGCAGAACGCCGCCGGGGCGGTGCCGACCGGCAAGTTCGACGGCAAGGTCATCCTGGTCGAGAACCTCTGGGACCGCGAGGCGCTGCCCTGGCAGGGCGATTGGTATCGCTCGCGGGTCAAGGCCCATGCCGGCGCGGCGGCGGACGACCGGTTCCGCATCTGGTACACCGACCGCGCCCTGCACGGCGACCAGAGCGTGCAGGACGATCCCGCGCGCGTCGTCTCCTATATCGGCGTGCTGCAACAGGCGCTGCGCGATCTCGCGGCCTGGGTCGAGCAAGGCAAGACCCCGCCCGCTTCCACCGCCTACCGGATCGCGGACGGCCAGGTCGTGGTTCCCCCCGAAGCCGCCGCGCGCCAGGGTATCCAGCCGGTGGTGACGCTCGCGGCCAATGGAGGGGCACTCGCAAGGGTCAAGGCCGGGGCGCCGGTCAGGCTGGCCGCCACGATCGAGGTTCCTCCCGGCGCCGGATCGATCACCGCTGCCGCCTGGGACTTCGACGGCGACGGCAAGTTCGAGACCCCCGCCGCGATCCCGGCCGGAACCAAGGCCAGGCTCGCGCTGACCGCAACCCATGCTTACCCGCGGCCGGGCACCTATTTCGCGGTCCTGCGCGCCTCGTCCGAGCGCGAAGGCGATCGCAAGACGCCTTTCGCACAGATCCAAAACCTCGCGCGGGTGCGGATCGTCGTGGAGTAGGATCCTAACGGGATTCCAGCGCCGCCGCGATCATGCGGAGGAGATCGCCGATCGGCGCCTGCTCCTCACGCGCGTAGAGCGAGACCACCATCGGCGCGGTCTCGCCAAGGTCCGTCAACCGCCTCACGCCGTGGCCATGCGTGACCGCAAGCGGCAGCAGCGAGATCCCCATGCCCGCCGAAACCGCCGCCAGCACGCTTTGCAGACTGCTGCCCGAGAAGGCGACATACCAGCGTCGTCCGGCAGCTTCGAGTTCGCGGAACATCGTGTCGCGATAGAGGCCGCCGATCGGGAAAGTGACCAGCGGCAGCAGATCGCGATCCTCCACCGCATGATCCGGCGCGGCGAACCAGCCCAGCGGTTCCGGAAAGCTGGCTCGGCAATCCGGACCCGGCCGATCCTCCTTGACGACGGCGATGTCGAACTCCCCCTGCCGGTAGCGCGAGGCGAGATCGCGACTGAGGCCGGTCACCACGTCGAGCCTGATGCGGCTGTTGCCCGCGGCGAAGCGGGCAAGCCCCTGCGCAAGGGCGAGCGTCGCCAGGTCTTCCGGCAGGCCGATGGAGATCGCCGAAGTGCCCGCCGGATCGCGCAGCAGGCTCTGCGCTTCCTCGTCGAGCTGGAGAATACGGCGGGCATGGCCGAGCAGCCGTTCGCCCAGCGGGGTCGGGCGGACCGGGCGGGCGGCGCGGTCTATCAGCGGATGGCCGGAGAGTTCCTCCAGCCGCCCGAGTTGCTGGCTGATCGTCGACTGCGTCATGCCCAGCCGCTCCGCCGCATGGGTGAAGTGGCCGGTATCGGCAATGGCGACAAAGCTGCGGAGCAGTCGGGGGTCGAGCATATATCATGCCTATATCGAATTATCTTCATGCCGACATCTAATTTGTGAATGATTATACAGTTGGCCTATTGTCGCCGGGAAGGAGCCCCAAGATGAAGTTTCTCGCCCCGCTGATCGCCACGCTCATGACCACCACGACACCCGCGCTTGCCGCCGAACAGGGCGACGTGATGATCCGTCACGTCACCGTGATCGACGTCGAACACGCCCGCGCCGTCAAGGAACAGGCGGTCGTCCTGCGCGGCAAGGATGTCGTGGCCGTCGGCAAGGACGGCGAGATCGCCCGCGCCTGGCAGGCCCAGAACGTGGTCGAGGGCAAGGGGCGCTTCCTGATCCCCGGTCTCTGGGACATGCACGTCCACTTCGGCGGCGGGCCGGACCTGATCGAGGAAAACAAGGCGCTCCTGCCGCTCTACGTCGCCCACGGCGTGACCACCATCCGCGATTGTTCGGGCGACCTTCCCGAGCAAGTGCTGCAATGGCGCGGCGAAATCGCCGGCGGCACGCTGTTCGGCCCGCGCCTGCTGACCTCCGGCGCCAAGATCGAAGGGATCAAGCCGGTCTGGAAGGGCACCATCGAAGTCGGCAGCCGGACCGATGCCGACGCTGCGCTCGCCCGCCTTCAGGAGCGGGACAACGTCGATTTCGTGAAGATCACCGACAGCACGCTCGACCCGCAGCTGTTCCTCTATGCCGTTTCGCAGGCCAAGGCGCGCGGGCTGCGGACTTCGGGGCATATTCCCATGGACCTCACCGTCGCCCAGGCGGTGGATGCCGGGATCAGCTCGATCGAGCACCTAGACTATGCCTACAAGGCAGGCGTGAAAGACGAGGCGGCGATCGCGGCGGACTTCGCAGCCGGCCGCATCGACCGCGCCGAAGCCAATCGCCGCCTTAACACCGGGTTCGATACCGCCACGGCCATGGCGTCCTATCGCAATTTCGCCGCGAAGGGTGTTTTCGTCACCCCGACGCTCAACGGCAGCCGCGTGCTGGCCTGGCTCGATGCCGACGATCACGCGAACGATCCCTATCTCGCCTATATCGGCCCGAAGCTGCGCAAGACCTACGACTGGCGCGTCGAGCGCGCCGCCAAGGCAGATGCCGCCGCCGTCAAAGCGCGCCACGAGCATTTCGACCGCATGGCCGCCGTGCTGCCCCTGCTGGAAAAGGCTGGAGTGACGATCATCGCGGGCACCGATGCGGGCTTCCTCAACTCGTTCAACTATCCCGGCATTGGCCTGCATGACGAACTGAGCCTCTTCGTCGACAAGGGGCTCACCCCGGCCGAGGCGCTTTCCGCCGCAACCCGCGCCGGTCCCGCTTGGTTCGGCCAGCTCGACCGTTACGGCGCGGTGGAACCCGGCAAGGCGGCCGACCTCGTGCTGCTGGACCGCGATCCGCTGAAGGACATCGCCGCGACCCGCGCGATCCGCGCCGTGGTGATGAACGGCAAACTCTACGACCGCACCGCGCTCGACGGGATGCTCACGGAGACCAAGGCGAAAGTCGCAACATGGAATGCCGCCGAAAAGACGGAAACCGCCCAATGATCGAGCGTCTCTTCACCAATGCCCTGTTGCCCGACGGCAGCGCGGCGGATCTCGCGGTTGAGGACGGACGTTTCGCCGCAATCGGATGCGATCTCGACGCCGATGAGACCGCCGAACGCATCGACCTCGGCGGACGACTGGTGCTGCCGGGCTTCGTGGATGGCCATATCCACCTCGACAAGAGCTTCTTCGGCGAGCCTTGGCAACCCCATCGCCCCGCCGCCAGCCTGCGCGAACGGCTCGCCGTCGAGAAGGCGATGCTGGCCGACGTTCGCCCGGCCGCCGTCCGCGCCGAGGTGCTGATCTGCCAGGCCGCCAGCCTCGGCACGGTGGCGATGCGCAGCCATGTCGACGTCGACGCCACGACCGGCCTCTCGCACCTCCATGCGGTGATGGCCGCGCGCGAGACATGGCGGGACCGCATGGACATCGAACTCGTCGCCTTCCCGCAGGCGGGCATCCTGACCTGCCCCGGCACGGCGGATATCCTCGACGCAGCCATTCGCGAGGGCGCCGAAGTCGTCGGCGGCATCGACCCCGAGGGCATGGACGGCGATTCTGACGGCCATCTCGATGTCGTCTTCGGCATTGCCGAGCGGCGCGGCGCGAAGATCGACATTCATCTGCACGAGGCTGGCCTGCCCGGCATCGCGCAGTTGCACCGCATCGCCGTGCGCACCTTGGCACTGGGCCTCGGCGGGCGCGTCACGGTGAGCCATGCCTATGCGCTGGGCGACGTGGAGCAGCCGGTGCTCGACACTGTGGCCTGCGCCCTGGCCGATGCCGGGGTTGCGATCATGACCAATGCCCCGGGCGACCGCGCCTTCCCGCCGGTCCTGCGCCTGCGCGAACACGGCGTGCGGGTCTTTGCCGGAAACGACATTATCCGCGATGCCTGGTGGCCTTACGGCAAAGGCGACATGCTCCAGCGCGCGATGCTGATCGGCTATCGCTCCGGCTTCTACACTGACGAACACCTTGCTGTCGCACTGGCCATGGCGACGACGGATTCGGCGCGGGCGCTGGGACTGGAAGGGCGCGGGCTGGAAGTGGGCGCGCTGGCCAACTTCGTTGCGCTGCCTGCCGCCAATGCGGCAGCCGCTGTCGCCGCACCGCCGTCCGAACGGCTCGTCTTCCGGCGCGGCACCGCGCCGGATAGGACGATCTGAAAACGCGAAAACCCCGCATCGCTTGGGGCGATGCGGGGTTTTCGATTGGCTTACCAGGTGAAGCCGATGGTGCCCTGCACGGTGCGGCGGTTGCCGTACCAGCACCAGCTATAAGCCGCGAAGCAGCTCGTCAGGTACTTCTTGTCGAAGATGTTGGTGGCGTTGAGACCGAGCGTCACGTTGCCGAGATCGGGGCTCAGCTTGCCGAGGTTGTAGCGAAGCATGCCATCGAACACGGTGTAGGACGGCGAGTAGATGCTCACGCCTTCGTCGCTTCCGGCATAGACCTTGTCGACATGGCGCACCGCGCCGCCGATCGTGAAGCCTTCGAGCGAACCGGACTTCGGCGCCCATGCGAGGTTCGCCGAAATACCGCCCTTGCCGACCGTGGCGAGGCCCTTGCCGACATTGGCGGCGTTCTCGTCCTTGAGCGTCTTCACGCTCTGGGTGCTGAAGGCGACGCGGAAGTTGAAGTCATAGGGCAGCGAGCCGCTGGCCTCGACCTCGACACCGCGCGAACGTACTTCACCCGACTGGAAGGCGGCGAAGGTCAGCGGGTTGTAGACGACCACGTTCGTCTGGTTGATCTGGAACCAGGCGCCGGTCAGCAGGATATCCGTTCCGGGAACCTGATACTTGGCGCCCGCCTCGATCTGCTTGCCCAGCGAAGGCTTGGCAAGACCGCCGCTCTCCAGCGTCGCCGACTGCGGTTCGAACGAAGTCGAATAGGTCACGTAAGGGGCGATGCCGAGGCTGGTCTTGTAAAGCGCGGCCGCACGCCAGGTGAACTTCTTGTCGTGCTGGACCTGGCCATTCTGTTCGAGACGCGCCCAATCCTGCCGCCCGCTCACCGTCACGTCGAGATCGCCAACCGAGATGCGGTCCTGCGCGTAGATGCCCTGCTGGCGCTGTTTCGTGGCCGTGTAATCCGGATCGATAAAGTTGCCGTTCTGGTCGACCCCAGGAACCTCGTAAGGGTTCGTCGGCGTCGGCATCGAGCCATAGACAGGATCGAAGCCGTCGATCGTGGTCGCAGTGCCGAACTTCGCGAGTTCGGTCGAATGCGCGACCTGGCGGTCCACCCCGAACAGCACCGAGTGATGCAACGGACCGGTGGTGAATTCACCGGAGAGCTGGTTGTCGTAGGTCCAGTTGTTCAGCTTCTCATTGGTCGCATAGGAAGCTCGCTGGTATTCGGTGTCGCTGCCATCGACGACGGCGCCGGAAGTGTAGACGATGCCCAGGCGGCTCTTCACATACTGATAGCGGCCCGAGGAACGGAAGGCCCAGCCATTGCCGAAATCGTGGCGGAAGATGAATGTTGCTGCAGCCTGTTCGCGCTTGAAGAAGTCACCCGGCTCGCCGCCGTAGAACTTGGTTGTGAGCTTGCCGTTGGGGTTGTCGAACAGGGTGCCGCTGGCCGGGAACACGCCGTAGTTACCGTTGAACGGATCGTGCGAATAGGCGCCGAGCACGGTGAAGGTCGTGGAAGACCCCGCGCCAAACGTCACTGCGCCCGAGACGGTCTGGCGGCGACGCTTGCCGTAACGCTGCTGGGCATCGGCACCGTTGACGCTGCCGTAGAGACGCCAAAGCACGGATTCGCCGGCCTTGCCGCCGACGTCGCCGTCCACCCGGTAGCTGCTGTAGTTGCCGTAGGTGCCGGATACCGCGCCGTAGAACTCGCGGTCGATCGGCAGCTTGCTCTGCTCGTTGACGAAACCGCCCGGGCTTGACGAACCATAGAGCGCCGAAGCCGGACCCTTCACCACTTCGATGCGGTCGAGGCGGGACATGTCGATCTGCGGAGCAGCATAGCCGGAGCCGCTGCTGAACATCTTCAACCCGTCCAGATAGACCGGCGCATCGAAGCCGCGCAGCTTGAACTGGTCGTAGACTTCGGCCGAAGATCCGCGCGTTTCCGGGGTCACGCCCGCGACGTAGCGCAGCGCCTGGTTCAGATTCTGGATGCCGAGGTCGGCGATCGTCGCGGCGTCGATTACCGAGATCGACTGCGGCGTTTCGGCGATCGGGGTGTCGCTCTTCGTGCCCGACGATGCGACGGTGGCGGGACGATCCCCCTTGACGACGATGGCGTCGTCCGAGCCAGTCGCCGCAGCCTGTGCGGACAGCGGAAGAAGAGCAACTGCCGCCACGCCGGTGGCTGCTCCCAGGAGAAGGCGGCCGCGGACCGTCGTTCTGAACATGATTAACCTTTCGAGAATGAGTCGCATTCGCGCTGCTAGTGATAGTGCGACTGACTCGCAAGATTGCTGGGACGTTTCCACGAAATTAATGACGAAGCCTGTCATAGTGTGGAAAAACCGCCACATCGGGCCGCACCGACCAGCGAGCCTAGCCGCCGCTCCGCTTGCGAATTATAGAGTCAGCTGATGGCCGATATGCGCGACACCCGATGCTCAACCTGACGACCCTGCAACTCTTCATCCGGGTCGCCGAGCTGGGCAGCCTGTCGCGCGCGGCGGACGATGCCAATCTCGCGATCGGCGCGATCAGCCGCCGCCTGACCCAGCTTGAGCAGGACCTCGGCGTCCAGCTCCTTGTCCGCAACGGGCGCGGGGTCATGCCGACGGCGGCGGGCAACGCCCTGCTCGCCCATGCCCAGCGGATCATGCGCGAAGTGGGCCTCGCGGTGTCCGACCTCTCCGACTATGCCAACGGCCTCAAGGGCAGCGTCGATATTCTCGCCTGCACGGCGGCGATAACCCAGTTCCTGCCCGCCGACCTCGCCGCCTTCGGCCATGCCAACGACAAGATCCGGCTCAATATCCAGGAAGTCTATTCCTCCGAGATCGTCGGCCGTGTCCGTGCGGGCGAGGCGCAAGTGGGCGTCATCCTGGAAGAGCCCGGCTCGGTCGGCCTCGATACCTGGAAGTACCGCTGCGACCGGCTCGCCGTGGTCGCGCCGCCGCACTTGCTGTTCGGCACCCATTCGGTGCGCTTCCAGGATCTTGCCGAGCACGAGTTCGTGCAGATGGGCTACGACACCGCCAATACCCGCCTGCTCGCGCGCGCCGCCGACGAACAGGGTTGGCCCTTCCGCCTGCGCGCCGCCGTGGACAGCTACGATGCGGTCTGCCGGATGATCCAGGCCGGATTCGGCATCGGCGTGCTCCCCAGCGAGGCGGCGAAGAACTTCATCGTGCCGATGGGTCTCAAGCTGGTCGAACTCGACGAGTCCTGGGCCGAGCGCCAGATGCTGCTGACCGCCAACGGCGCCAGCCTGACCGGCCCGGCGCGACTGCTGATCGATTTCCTGGTGGAGCGCTGCGCCGGGCGGTGATCCCGCCTATCTCGTCATTCCGAGCGTAGCGAAGCAAGATGCGTAACGCGGCAGCACGCCGACGCCAAAAGCAAATGCGGACCGCACGCTTTCGCGCGCAGTCCGCATTCCCGGTCAGGTAGCTCCTCCTCCCCGACGCGGTTGTACCTTTTTACTTGCCCGCGAGCGCCGCCTGCGCCGCCGCCAGACGCGCGATCGGCACGCGGTAGGGCGAGGCCGAGACGTAATCGAGGCCGGTCTTCTCGCAGAACGCGATCGAGGCCGGATCGCCACCGTGCTCGCCGCAGATGCCGAGCTTGATGTCCGGACGGGTCTTGCGGCCGCGCTCGGCGGCCAGCTCGATCAGTTCGCCCACGCCGTCGACATCGAGGCTGACGAAGGGATCGCGGGCGAAAATGCCCTTGTCCACGTACTGCGTCAGGAACTTGCCGGCGTCGTCACGGCTGATGCCGATGGTCGTCTGGGTCAGGTCGTTGGTGCCGAACGAGAAGAACTCGCCCAGCTCGGCGATCTCGCCCGCCTTCAGCGCGGCGCGCGGCAGTTCGATCATGGTGCCGACGAGGTAGTCCACCGTGGCGCCGCGTTCGCTGAAGACTTCGGCGGCGACGCGATCGACGATCGCCTTCATCAGCTCCAGTTCCTTGGCGGTGGCGACCAGCGGGATCATCACTTCGGGGATCGGCGCCTCGCCGGTCTTGTCCTTGACGATGAGCGCCGCCTCGAAGATCGCGCGGGCCTGCATCTCGTAGATTTCCGGATAGGTCACACCGAGGCGGCAGCCGCGATGGCCGAGCATCGGGTTGACCTCGTGCAGTTCCGAGGCGCGGCGCTTGAGCGTGTCGACGCTGACATTGGCGGCGCGTGCCACTTCCTCGAATTCCGCCTCGGCATGGGGCAGGAATTCGTGCAGCGGCGGATCGAGCAGGCGGATCGTCACCGGCAGACCGGCCATGACCGTGAAGATCTCCGCGAAGTCGTCGCGCTGCTCGGGCAGCAGCTTGGCGAGCGCGGTGCGGCGCTCGGCCTCGCCCTGGGCCAGGATCATCTCGCGCACGGCGGTGATGCGGGCGGCGTCGAAGAACATGTGCTCGGTGCGGCAGAGGCCGACACCTTCGGCGCCGAATTCGCGCGCGGTGCGGCAGTCGAGCGGGGTCTCGGCATTGGCGCGGACCTTGAGACGGCGAACCTTGTCGGCCCATTCCATCAGCGTGCCGAAATCACCGGCGAGTTCCGGCTGCACGGTGGCCACTTCGCCGGCCATGACTTCGCCGGTCGCGCCGTCGATGGTGACGGTATCGCCTTCCTTGAGCACGCGGCCGTCGATGCGCATGGTGCGGGCGACGTTGTCGATCTGGAGGCTGCCCGCGCCGGAGACGCAGGGACGGCCCATGCCGCGCGCCACCACGGCGGCGTGGCTGGTCATGCCGCCGCGTGCGGTCAGGATGCCGCGCGCCGCATGCATGCCGTGGATGTCTTCCGGGCTGGTCTCGACGCGGACGAGGATTACAGCCTTGCCCTGTTCCGCCAGCTTCTCGGCGGTGTCGGCGTCGAGAACGATCGCACCCGAAGCCGCGCCCGGCGAGGCGGGCAGGCCCTTGGTCAGCACGTCGCGCGGCGCCTTGGGATCGAGCGTGGGGTGCAGAAGCTGGTCGAGCGCGGCGGGATCGACGCGGGCGACGGCTTCTTCCTCACCGATCAGGCCTTCGCGCGCCATGTCGACGGCGATCTTCAGCGCCGCCTTGGCGGTGCGCTTGCCCGAGCGGGTCTGGAGCATCCAGAGCTTGCCCTGCTGCACCGTGAACTCGATGTCCTGCATGTCGCGGTAGTGCTTTTCGAGGATCTCGAACACGCCCGCGAGCTCCGCGTAAGTCTCGGGCATGGCCTCTTCCATCGACAGCGGCTTGGCCCCGGCGCGCTCGCGGGCGGCCTTGGTCAGGTACTGCGGCGTGCGGATACCGGCGACGACGTCCTCGCCCTGCGCATTGATGAGGTATTCGCCGTAGTAGGCGTTCTCGCCGGTCGCCGGGTCACGGGTGAAGGCAACGCCGGTGGCCGACGTCTCGCCCATGTTGCCGAAGACCATGGCCTGCACGTTGACGGCAGTGCCCCATTCGCCGGGGATCGCGTTCAGGCGGCGATAGACCTTGGCGCGGTCCGACTGCCAGGATCCGAACACGGCGCCGATCGCGCCCCAGAGCTGGTCGTTCACGTCCTGCGGGAAAGGCTTGTTCCAGAGCTTCTCGACGATCGCCTTGTACTCGGCGACCAGCAGCTTCCAGTCGGCGGCGGTCATCTCGGTATCGAGGTCGTAGCCGCGATCTTCCTTGGCGATGTCCAGCGCTTCCTCGAAGGCGCCGTGGTCGAGTTCGAGCACGACGTCCGAGTACATCTGGATGAAGCGGCGATAGCTGTCCCAGGCGAAGCGCTCGTCGCCCGAGGTCGCGGCGAGGCCTTCGACGGTCTCATCGTTGAGGCCGAGGTTCAGCACGGTGTCCATCATGCCCGGCATCGAAATGCGCGCGCCCGAGCGGACCGAGACCAGCAGCGGATCGGCGGTGTTGCCGAAAGTCTTGCCGGTGATCTGCTCGACATGGGCCAGGCCCCGCGCCACTTCGCCCTTCACGCTCTCGGGATAGACGCCGCCGTCGTTGTAGTAGCGGGTGCACATCTCGGTGGTGATGGTGAAACCGGGAGGAACCGGCAGGCCGATCGCGGCCATGCCGTCGAGGTTCGCGCCCTTGCCGCCCAGGAGGTTCTTGTCGCCCTTGCCGCCGTCGTCGACGCCGCCACCGAAGCGATAGACGTACTGCGTTTCAGTCAAAGCCGTCATGGATCGAAATACCTCGTTACAGGGCAGCGTCCGAATGGGATTCGGCACTTTGCTGCGATACGGCGACGTAAATGGCGCGATTCGAGGCGCTCTGCCATCGACAAATGGCAAAGCCGGATTTCTCATTTTGTGAAATCCGGCACTGGTCCGACTGGGAAGGCGTTTCGTCGCCGTCCTTTAGGTCGGGCGTTCAGCGGGTGGGCCGGGTCTCCGGTGTTTTCACGAAAACGGGCAATACGCAGGCCGCCACCACGGCGATCATCACGCCCGGCGCGGCCTGCCAGCCGCTCCCCGTCACCAGCAATTGCGCCACGAACGGCGCAAGGCCGCCGAACACCGCCGTCGCCGCGGTCGCTCCCAGCGCGAGACCGGAGAGGCGGCCTTCGCCGGGGAACTGCTCGGCGGTCGCCACGGCGCCGACAGCGCTCACCGCTCCGCCCAGCGAGGCCAGCAGAAGCGCACCGATCAGCGCGGCGCCATAGCCCCCATCGCCCATCGCCGCGAAGGAAGCCGCAGGCACCAGCACCGCCAGCACGCCGACGCAGAGCAGGACCGGACGGCGGCCGATGCGATCGGAGAGAGCGCCGACGAAAGGCGTGACGAAGATGACCATGAACGCCGCCGCCGTGGAGAGCCAGAGCGCTTCGCTCTCCACCATGACGCCCGATTCCGTGACGAAGGCGGGAACATAAGTGATGCCGACGTAGTACGTGATCGAACCCAGCGCGGATATCGCGAAACCCCGTCCGATCGCCGCGCGGTGGCGGGCCAGAACCTGTCGCAGCGGCCGCTCGGGCACGCTGCGGCCGATCACCTGCCGCTCGAACTCGGGCGATTCCTCCAGGGTGGCGCGGGCCAGCAGCACCATTCCGGCGAGCACGGCGCCGAACAGGAAGGGAATGCGCCACCCCCAGACGTCCAGTGCGTCAGGTGCCAGCGCGTTGACCGTCAGGGCCGAAACCCCCGCCGCCAGCAAGCCGCCCAGTTCGCTCGCCGCGGCAGCGGACGAGGTCACCAGGCCGCGCCGATTACGATGGGCACCTTCCATCAGGTAGGCGACCACGCCGGTATATTCGCCGCCCACCGAGAAGGCCATGACGCAGCGCAGGAGCAGAAGCAACCAGCCCGCCGCCGGGCCGATCGCCGCGTAAGTCGGCATCATCGCCGTGGCGAGCATGGCCAAGGTCATCAGCGTCATCGACAGCAGCATCATCCGCCGCCGCCCATGGCGATCCCCGATATGTCCGAACACCGCCGCGCCGAGCGGCCGCATCAGGTAGGCGACCGCAAAACCGCCGAGCACGGTCGCCAGCGAACCTTCGCCGCCGCCGAAGAAGACCCGCGACAGGACGGTGGCGAGATAGAGGTAGAGCGTGAAGTCGTACCACTCGACGATCGTCGAGAAGGCCGCGACCGCCATCGAGCGCCTGGACAATGTCTTCTGCCCGAACGGAAAACCGGAGATGTCGGCGTCGGCCTTCATCGGCCCCTGCGGCCCACGCGATTTCCCAGCGACATGAGACCCATGATAACGGGCCGATCGGACTTGGCAAATCGCGAAGGAGACGCTTTGCTTCCGGCCCGCCGCGCGGCAGGCCAACAGCACTGCCGATCGGGCCCCGCATTCATCCGCGAGGAATGCCGAGGGGCGAGACCTCGAAAAGATCCCGCCCCCGGTTTATCCGGTTATCCCGGCAGCCGTTGCTGCCGTCACACCGATCAGAAACGATAGCCGATCGTTCCCATGACGTTGCGCGGGGCGGCGACGAAGCAGTCGCCGCGCGCGAGGCAGGACGCGAACTGCTTCTTGTTCAGCAGGTTCGTCGCGTTGACCGAGAAGCGCCAGTTGTCGCGGGTGATTTCCGCCAAAGCATCTACCGTGGTGCGCGAGGGAGTCACGATCGACCAGAGCGAACTCGTCGAAATGCTCTTGCCGCTATAGACCACGCCGCCGCCCAGACGCAGCTGCGCTGCGTCGGACAGGCCGAAGGTCTTGGTCGACCAGAGCGAAGCGGTATGGCGCGGCATGTAGTCGAGATTGGTGTTCGTCTCCGACTTCAGCTTGTTGTAGCCGTAGTTCGCGAGCAGTTCGAAATTGCCCGGCAGGGTGTGGCTGGCCTCGACCTCGATCCCCTTGGTGTTCAGCACGCCCGCCTGGCTGGTGGAACTCAATTCGCCATAGAGGACGCGGTTCTGCTCCTTGATCTTGAACGCGGTGACGGTGACGAGCGTGTTGCGCTCCGGCTGCCACTTCATGCCGACTTCATACTGCGTGCCGGTCAAGGGCTTGTAGGGCGAGAGGGGATTGCCGTCGATGTCCTGGACCGAACCGGCGACGGGCAGGAAGCTCTCGGTATAGCTGAAGAAGGGCGAGAAGCCCCAGCCCAGCTCGCCGATGATGCCCGCCCGGAAGGTCGTGGCCTTGTCCTTCGAACCTGCCGAACTGGTCACCCGGTCGCGGCGCGCGCCCAGCACGACCGAGACGCGGTCGTAGAAGCGGATCTGGTCCTGCACATAGACGCCGAGCTGCTTTTGCGAGTCATAGGCATAGGGACCGGTGGCGACGGGTTCGTCCAGCGCGTCGCGATCGATGTCGTAGAGGTCTACCAGCTGGCCCGCGCCGCTGGCCGAACGCTTGCCGACCTTGTTCCAGCTGTAGTCGATACCGACCAGCAGCTTGTGCTCGATATTCGGACCGGTGTTGAAGGTGAACTGGAGATTGTTGTCGGTCGAGAAGACGTTCATCCGCGCCTGGCTGGCGGACGAACTCATGATCACCGTGCGGCCGTCCGGACCGTAGGGATTGGTCGGGAAAATGGAACTTTCCGTGAAACCGGGGACGCCGGGATTATAATAGCTGTTCACCCCGTGATAGTTGTAGTCGAGGTCGCTGTCGATGTAGCGGGCCTTGACGCTGAGGCGGACGGTGTCCGAGAATTTGTGGACGACCGAGCCGCCGCCCTGAAGCGAGCGTCCGGCATAACGGTCCCAGCCCGGCTTGCCGACGAAAGTGTAAGGATCGAGCCTGCCCGACGGATTGCCGGGATTGGGGCGGAAAGTCCCGACGAGCGGCAGGAACTGCGAGGTCGAACCGGTGTCGTCTTCCTGATAGAGGCCGGTCAGCACGATGTCGGTATCGGGCGTCGGCTGCCAGCGGATCGAGGGCGCGAACATCACGCGGTCGTCGGGAACGTGATCGACGTAAGTATCGGCATCGCGGACGCGCGCCACCGCGCGGATTGCCAGGTTGTCCGCCAGGGCGACATTGACGTCGCCCAGGACTTCCTTGCGGTCGTAGCTGCCGTAGACGAGGTTCACTTCACCGCCGGTTTTGAAGTCCGGGGTCTTCGTCACGAGATTGACGAGGCCGCCGATCGAACCCTGCCCGAACAGCACCGACGCCGGGCCGCGCACGATTTCCACGCGGGAGAAATTGTACGGGTCCGACGTGATGCTGGCGTAATAGGAGAAGATATCGCGCATACCGTCGCGGAACTGGAGCGCATCGAGACCGCGAACGTTGAAGCCGTCCACGCGAGTATCGCGGCCGTAAGGATTGGCCAGAACGCCGGCCGCATACTTGACCGTATCGCTGATACTGATGGCGCCTTGCGACAGGTACTCGTCCGCCGTGATGATCGTGAGCGGTTGCGGGATCTGGACGATCGGCGTGTCGGTCTTCGTGCCTGCGGTCGGGGCCGTGACGACGATGCTGTCGGCTTCGTTGTTGGCGCTATCCACTGCATCCGAACGCGCGTCCTCCGCATAAGCGGCAGTCGTCATCGAAACGGCGAAAATCGCCGCGCCACACAGGGCAAGCGCGCGAACGGAGGCCATCGGAATTCCTTTGCAATCTCAGGTCAGATTGCGCGCCGTTAACGCTATTGGTACTTATTCGCAATATCGTGTCAGGAATTCGCCGAACTGTGGCTGCATTGACACAGTACCCGGCGTCCCGCCGATCTTGCGTCTTCCCCAGAGAATTGCAGCGGCGCCGCGCCGAACACCCTAACGCCGTTCGCTCGGGCAAGATCGTCCTGGAAGGTTGACACGAGATAGTCGGCGAAACTCATCATCATCGCCGGCGCCCTGCTCGGCCTGCTCGCGGCAAGTCTTGCCAATTCGCCGTTGCGCCGGATGTGACGCGCGGCCCGCTAGATCGGCTTTGCGGCGCTCGCGCGGCCGCCGCCGACCAGGGTCTGCAAATCCAGCAGGGAGCGCGCGAAACCGAGGCCGCCGCCGGCGGCAATGTAGCGCGGTTCCCATTCCGGCGAGAACTTCTGCTTGTAGGCCCGCAGCCCCTCGAAACGATAGAACGCATCGCCGTGCCGATAGAGAAAGCCGGCCGCCCGCGCCCATAGCGGCGCCAGCGGCCGGGCTTCGATGCCGGACAGCGGTGCCAGCCCCAGCGTGAACCAGCGGTAGCCCTGCGCCTGCCCCCAGCGGATCAGTTCGATGAACAGGTAGTCCATCGTTCCGTTCGGCATCGTCTCGACATGGCGCATCAGGTCCACCGAAAGCTCCTCGCGCGTGGCGGTTTTCCAGATGTTCGCGAAGGCGACGATCTCGCCGTCGCAGCGCACCACCGCACAGTCGAAATGGGCGATGTAGCCGGGATCGAAGCGGCCGATGCTGAAGGACTTTTCGTGGCCGCCCTTCATCGCGAGCCAGGCGTCCGAAACCTTGCGCAAGATCGGCAGCAGCGGCTCCAGCCGGGCGGCGGGCACGACCTCGAAGGTGATGCCCTGCCGCTCCGCCTTGCGCGCCGCCGCCCGCAGGGACTTGGCGCCCGGTCCGTCGAGCGAGAAGGCCGGAAGGCTGACGCGGGCTTCCTCGCCGTACTTGATGAGTTGCAATCCCAGGTCGATCGCGATCGGCAGGGCACTCGCGCTGAGCTGATAGAGCAGGAGCCGCCCCTGCTGCGCATCCGCCAGTTCGCGAATGCGCCAGAGCAAGGCGCTCCATTCCTCGACCGGCCCGATCGGATCGCCCATGACGATCCAGCTCCGGCCCTGCACCTGGTACATCAGCAGCGCGTCCCCGCTTTCCGATCGCAGCAGCCGCTTGTCGCCGGTGAGCATCAGCATCGCATCGGTCCGCACCGCTCCGGCGAGCACGCGGATGTCCCGATCCTGCATGCCCTCGGCCCGGTCGACCGGTCCCACCGGCCGCAGCAGGCGCGCCAGCAGGACCACGCCCAGCAGCACGGTCACCGCGAAGCTCGCGCGCAAGAAGCGCGAGGCCTCGCCCCGCCAGGCGAATTGCCACCAGAGCGTGTTGCTGTAGGGAACATGGCGGTACGAGAAGAAGCCCGCCCAGAGCATGACCGCCGCAACCACGGCGATGGCCGCGACCCACTGCGCCGAGAATCCCGCCGCCAGCGCGGTACGCCGATAGAAGGCCGGGCGCGCGCCCTGAAGGATCGCGGCGATCGCCAGCAGGATCACGGCCTGCTCGACATCCAGACTCTTGATGAGCGCGAAGACGGCGCCCGCGACCAGCAGCGCCCGCGCCGCCACGAAAGCTCCGTCGAGCCGCCGATAGAGACCCGGCGCCAGCAGCAGCAAGCCGGTTCCGGCAAGGCTCGCGGCGATGTGCGAGGCTTCGACGAAAGGCAGCGGCAGGATGTGGCGCAAGGCATGCAGCCGCGTCGCCGCCGGAGGGACCGAACCGGAAATCAGCAGGATCGCGCCGCCGCAGAAGCACAGCGCCGCGAGCAGCGGCGGCGCGATCTGGCGCAGCAGGCCTTGTGCAGCATTGACCGCTCCTGCGACCGGGGCGCCCCAGCGCCTGCGGGCCGAGACCAGCAGCACCAGCGCGGCCAGGAGCAGCGGCAAGAGATAGTAGATCGCCCGGTAGGCCAGCAGCGCCGCGACAAGATCGGCCCGCTGCATGTCCGGCATGAGCGCGATGACCACCGCCTCGAAGACGCCCAGTCCGCCCGGAACATGGCTGATCAGAGTCGCGACGATCGCGACGACATAGGCGAGCAGCAGCGCCGGAAACATCGCCGGAGCAAGATCGGGCACGAGAACGAAAAGCGCCCCGCAGGCCGCCGACAGGTCCGCGGCGGCCAGCAGGATCTGCGTCAGCAGGGTGCGCGGCTCCGGCTTCGGCAGGCCTCGGAGATCCCAGCCGTGCTTGCGCATCTGCCCGGCCGCGGCGAGGCTCGCGACGAGCAGGACCAGGATCGCCGCGCCCGCGCAAGTCTGGAGCCAGGGCGGTAGCGACCACACCCCCGGCAGGTCCATCGGATGAAAGGCGAGCGCGGCTCCGGCGAGCGCCGCGATGCCGGACCAGAAGGTCAGCCCGGCGATCACCACGACCCGCGCGACGTCGCCTGCCGTCAGCCCCGCCGCACTGTAGACGTAGTAGCGCGCCGAGCCGCCGGTCAGGACCGACAGGCCCAGGTTGTTGCTCAGCGAGTAGCTCGTGAACGAGGCGAGCGCCGCGGTCCAGTAAGGCAGGGGCCGACCGATCGCACGCAGGGCGAAGACGTCGTAGAAGGTGAGAAGCGTATAGCTCACCCCGGTCAGCGCAAGTGCCGCGGCGATCCGCCAGGCGGCGATGGCGTGGAAGGCATGGCGGATATCGGCGGCCCTGATGCTGTGCAGCAGGGTCCGCAGGGCGCCCAACCCCAGGAGGGCCAGAAGCAGCACGCCGGCCACGCCGAGCGCCATGCGATGGCGCGCGGCAAGCGAAGCCGCCGTCCGGATGCAGGAGGGAAGTTGCATGGGCGTCAGTCCTTCAGCCAGACCTGCGACTTGCAGATCCAGCCGCCCAGCACGCATCCGCTGATCTTGAGATGCTCGGGATCGAGACGCTCCATGCGCGAGAAATAGGTGCCGCCCATGTCGGGAACGTAGACGTGCCCCTCCCAGTGATCCGGGCTGACCGTGCGGTAGTCCTTCAGCAGCATCGTCCCGACCAGCTTGTCGACGCCTGCCTCGCGCGCGTCCGACGTGGCCTGATCGTCGGCCCAGACGATCCAGCCGCACAGGTCGGTCCCGCATTCGCCGGTCTTCACTTTCACGCTGCCCCGGGGATTGACCCAAGTGCCGGAAAGTTCGCCCGGGGCGAGGGTAGTCTGAGCCTGGACCATCGGTGATGCGATGGCCGTGACCAGCGCCAGAGCGGCGAAAACGGTGGAAACGGCAGGTTTCATCGTGCGATCTCCCGATGCGCGGTCGTCGTCCGGCGCGGTGCGGACAGGGCGTCGTCGATGCCCTTCAGCAGCGCGGCGTGGACCGCATTCACGTCCTTGTTCAGAAAATGGCCGCCCGGCAGGGGCACGACCCGCACGCCTGCCTGATGGAGGTGCGGGCACAGGCTTTCGGTCTCTTCCCGGCCGTATATGCACACCGTCGGGACCCAGCCGAGTGTCCGTCCCGAAGGCAGCGCCGAAACGTCCGGCGGCGTCCAGTTCAGCAGTTCCGCAGGCGAGGCGCGGAAGTTGATCGTGTCGGTGGGAACGACCAGTTCGGTCGTCAGCACCCGGCCGCGCCAGTCGGGCGCCAGTTTCGGGGAACCGGCATTGACCATGTCGGCGCCGAACGACTGGCCGATCAGCACGACGCGCCGAACCGGACCGTCCGGCTCCATCGCCAGAGCGCGCCGCATGGCTTCCTCGATCAGCGCGGCGGCCTCCCCGGCGGTTCGCTTCTGCCGGAAATAAGTCAGCGAATTGACGCCGACGACCGGAATGCCGTCCTGCGCCAATCGGGCAGCGACTTTCGGCCCCATGCCGATCCTGAAGCCCATGTCGCCCGAGAGAATGACCGCGACCACGCCCTTCCGGGCAGGAATCGGCGCGCGGACCGCGGGAACCGTCACGAAGGGATCGGAACTGAAATAGCCGAGATGGGCCCAGTACCCGGTCACGCCGAGGAGCGGCAGCAGCAGCGCGATCGCTGCCGGGATGATCCAGCGTCTCAAAACGTGTACCCCAGTCCGACGGCGAAGCTGGGCTGGCCCCGGCGCCCGGCAATCGCGACCACGGGCGAGCGGGCATAGCGTCCCAGCAGCCGCCCGTAGCCGGCAATGGCGAAGACTTTCATGCCGTGGGTGAGATCGCCGGTGATCGAACGGGCCACCATGAGATTGGCGTTCCAGTCCTTCCAGCCCGCCTTGTGGGCGCCGGAGTAAGTCGGCAACCCGCTCGCCCGGCTGCCCGCGCCATCGATATCGTAGTAATAGGCCCCGAAGCGGCGGCCCACGTAATCCGCGGAAACGGACAGCGAGGCGTAGAGGCGATGCGACAGCGGCGTGTCGTAGTCGATCTCCGGCGAGACGATGTAGCTGCGGTGCGCTCCGGCTACGTCGTGCTGGTAGGACAGGCTGGCGGACAGGGTATCGTAGGGGCTGGTCAGCACCCCCGTCTTCTGCAAGCCGATCCAGCCGCCGAGTTCGACCGCCGTGGACAGTTCGCCGAGCGCCCGGACGGCGTGATCGCGGATCTTCGTCGTGCGGTCCAGCCGCAGCGACGCGACCGGACCCGCCTGAATCTTGAAGCCCCTGGCATCGCCATGCGGCACGAAATCGAGCGAGAGTGAAGTGCCCTCAAGCTCGAAGCCCAGACCGGCGATCTGGCCCTGCGCCGCCGCCATTGGAACGATCACATTCTGATCGGAGCCGATGTAGCTGGGCACGCTGGCAAGTCCCACGCCCGCGGTCACGCGGTCGTGCATGCTCACAGGCGCGTTCTGCCCGTCATCCGCCTTCGTTTCGGCCAGAGCTACGCCGGGACAGGCGCCGATGCCGACAAGGCCCGCCGCACAGAGGAGCGCGTATCTGCTCATCCCATCAATCCCGAGCGATACCACCGCGACACGCCGGACCTGACCAGCGCACAGCCGCAGATCCTGCATGTGGTCCGCCGGACTCCGGCCTCATCCGGAAGGCCCGCACCGGACGGCGTGTGCCGCTCCTTCGTGCAGGCCACCAGCCCCCGCAAACGGGTCGCCGAGGCGCGTCCGGACGGCGCCCTCGAAACATTTTCCAACATCGTCCGTGCTCCCCGATCGGCACAGGCTGCCGACCCGCCGAAGCGGGCCGCGCGTCGCCGGTTCAGCGAATGACCCGAACCGTGCCGGTCAGGATCACATTGTCGGGCAGGTTTCCGGCCGCCTTCACCTTCAGGCGCTGCGCATCGAAAGCGAGGCAGTTGCCCGGCATGATGACGGCCACGTCATTGTCCCAGGACGCCTCGATGGCATAACCCCGACGGGTGCCGTCCACCGAATTGGGATCGGGCCGGGCATTGCAGAGTTCGAGGTCGTGCGGCTTCCTGAAACGCACGAGTTCGACATCGCTGGAACTGTCGAGCATGAACTGGTTTCGCGGAAGGTCCTGCTCGGCCATGAGCATGATCGGATCGTCGAGGTCCGCACCCCTGTTTTCCAGGCGCTGCGCGGATGCCGGAACGGCGGCGGCGAGGGAAGCGGCGACACCGACAAGACCGGCGCAGGCAAGAAACGTCTTACGCATGTGAATTCTCCATCACCGTTACTGACGAATACAGTGTGGAGATCGATGCGATGACGATGAACTATACGAGGGTAGCGTCATGCCAAAGTATAGGTCCGTCAAACCGGCAGGCGATGCGGACTGGAGATCGTGCCGAAAAACGTACCGGAAGCCCCCGTCAACCGCAGTTTTGTCCGCTCCATACCTTGGGCTGTCTTCAAGTCCTTGATCGCGATCCCAAGTTACATCTCGGCAGTCGCTCGGTCGTCATGCCTCTTCTACAGACGCGGTCTCGGGTTCGACCTGGCCCGGGAATTTAGAGTTTTTGTTTTACCGCATTTTCCGAGTCATCGGGTGATCCCGCCTGATTAGAAAATGCTCGAACGCGCACCGGCCGATCGCACGCGTCTGTTCATCCCCGACTTCGACAACGCGAAAGGAGCTATCCCATGAAGCGCACAATTCTCACCGTCCTCGTCGCCGCGATCGGCGCGATCTGCTTCCAGGTCTCGGCCCAAGCCCAGGACCGGACGTTCACCGACCCCGGCGGGTTCCGCGCCGTCGAGACATCCGGCGGTTACGAGCCCGCCAATCCGCCGCTTCCCGCGGGCACACCGGCCGACGCGAAGATCATCACGGCCGCATCGATCGCCCCTGCAAGCGCCTATCCGCCCCCGGTTCCGGCCGCGTCCTATCCTCCCTGCAACGCCCAGCGCCGGGACGCCTGCCTCCAGCGCAAATAATCCCCGAACCCGGACATCTTGCAGGAGACGCCGGTCGTTCCGGCTGCTCCTGCAAGATGGACCGCGGATACCAAAGGCTAAACCATGGTTTAAAACGCCCAGCCCAAAGCGATAGGCGAACTCGCCCGCCGTTCGATTTCCTCGCAGCGCCCGATCGGCGAACCTGTTCCCGCAAGATTCGGGAACGGGAAATGCTGCACCAGACGATCACTCCAGACATCTGCCGGACCGTTTTGAACGAGCGCTCCCTGGCCATGACCCTGGTCGCCGAAGTCCGCCGTTCGCTGGAGCGCGATCCGGTTCTGGCACGCCATTACCTCGAACGCCTCGAAGCGCTTCTCCATCCCGAAGCCGGGGCTGCCGGACGCAAGCGGGACCTCCTGCCCGCCAGCGTTCTTCCTGCCAGCGTTTTCTCCGACGGCATTGCCGACCGGCCGAGCAAGCGCAAAGGCGGTCTCGCCCCCTGGCAGGAACGCCGCGTCGTCGATTACATCGACGCAAACCTCGCCACACCGATCCTCGCGGAGCATCTTGCCGCGCTCGTCGGCCTCAGCGCCGGGCATTTCACACGGGCCTTCAAGGCAAGCACAGGCGAGACACCCCACGTCTTCCTCGTCCGCCAGCGGGTGCGCAGGGCGCAGATCCTCATGCTGGAGACCCCCGATTCCCTCGCCCGTATCGCCTGCGCCTGCGGGCTGACCGATCAGGCCCATCTCGCCCGGCTGTTCCGTGCCGCCGTGGGCGCCACGCCGACCGCCTGGCGCCGCGCGGCCCGGCGCCCGGTGACGCAATAATCGCCGCACGGCGCCATGCGCTGACCTGACCCGACCCGTTCCGCTCTCCCCCCGACGGACGGGCAATCCTTGGCCGAGGCAGTCCGCTGCCTCGGCCATTTTTTTGCAGAGCCTTCGACAACCCGACATGGCGCTGCGCGACCGTTCCCCCATAAGCGAGGCATCCGAAGCGCAGAAACTTAGGGATGGATGGCTAAGGACGTTCCTCCCGCTCCACCAGCATCAGCGCGTCGAGGGCGACGGCACCCTGGCCTGCGGGATGGAGGATCACGGGATTGAGATCGATCTCGGCGAGCGCAGGCTCCGCCGCCAGGATCGCGCCGACTTGCGCCACCAGCCGCGCCAGCGCCGGAACGTCCAGCGCGGGTGAGCCGCGATAGCCCGCCAGCAGCGGCGCGCTCTTGAGATGCATCAGTTCCGCCTCGACCTGCTCCACCGGCATGTCGGGGGTGAACAGGCGCACATCCTGGAGGATTTCCGCGGTGACGCCGCCGAACCCGGCGAGGACCACCGGCCCCCATTCGGGATCGTTGCGGCCGCCGACGATCATCTCCAGCCCGCGCTCGCCCATCTTCTCGATCAGCACGCCGTCCAGCACGAGCGCGGCGTCATAGGCGCCGACGTTCGCGTGGATCCGCTCCCAGGCCTCGGCAACCGCATCGGCGTCGGCAAGGTTCAGGATCACGCCGCCCGCATCGCTCTTGTGACCGAGCGCGGCTGCCTGCGCCTTCATCGCCACCGGATAGCCCAGGGCCTCGGCAGCGGAGACCGCCGCTTCGGCGCTGTCCGCGAAACGTCCGGCCGGAAAGGCGAAGCCCAGCGGTCCAAGCAGTTCCTTGGCGCGATATTCCGCAATAACGCCGTGATGGTCGGCAAGGCCGGGCACCGGCAAAGCTGCGGTATCCGCAGTTGCGAGAACCCGGCGCGCCAGGGCGCCGAGCCGGGCCATGGCCCGGAACGCGCGTTCGGTGCTGGGGAAGCAAGGGATGCCCTTGGCCCGCAGTGCGGCGATGTGCTCCGGCGGGATCGGTGCGCCCTCGTCGAGCCCGGCGAAGACCAGCGGCTTGTCGATCGTCCGTTCTTCCAGCGCCGCCATGATGGCGGGCACCTTGATCGTGCACGTCACCGGGTCGGTCTGGATGATGCCCGCGATCACCCCGCCGACCCGCGGATCGTCGAGCAAGGCGGCCAGGGTGTTCGTGTAGATCTCGGGCTGGCTGAGTCCCTGCGCGGTGATGTCCAGCGGATTGCTGACCGGAACGAAGGGCGGCAAGGCGGCGCGCAGGGCGGGCGAGTCCCCGTCGCTCAACGGCGCCAGGACCATGCCCTGCTCCTCGGCCAGATCGAGGGTCAGCGCCTTGAAGGCCCCGGATTCGCCGAGCACCGCCAGGCTTTCCTGCGCCAGCGCGGGCGCGCGCAGCAGGATCTCGGATATGTCGCCCAGTTCTTCCAGCGTTTCTGCAAAGACGACGCCGGCCCGCTCCACCTTGCGGCGCATCAGCTTGTAGTCGCCGGCCATGGCACCGGTATGGGTGGCAGCGGATTCCCGCGCCGCGCTGGACTTGCCGGGATGCAGCAGCACGATCTGCTTGCCCGCCGCCCGCGCGCGGCGTGCGGCGGCCAGGAAGCGGGCGGGGCGGCGGAACTGCTCCACGATCATGGCGATGACCTGGGTGTTTTCCTCGTCGACCAGCCAGTCGACGTAGTCCTCCACGCCGCTCGCCGCCTCGTTCCCGGTCGAGACCGAATAGCTGATCGCCAGGTCGCGCGCCTGGAACGTGGTGCAGAGCACCGCCGCCATCGCGCCCGACTGCGAGACCACGCCCACGGCGCGGCGTCCTTCGGGCGCCACCGTATCGGTTTCCACGAAGGTCAAGGGGATGCCGTCGACGTGGTTGACGAGGCCGAGACAGTTCGGCCCCTCGATCACCATGCCGTGTTCGGCGGCGATGCGGGCAATCTCGGCCTGCTGCGCCTTGCCCTCTTCTCCGCCCTCGGCAAACCCCGCCGAGAAGATGATCGCGGCGCCGCACTTGCGCGCGGCCAGCCCGCGCACGGCATCCAGCACGCCCGCCTGCGGGATCGCCAGCACGGCAACATCCACGCCGCCGGGAAGATCCTCCACCGAGGCCAGGCACTTGCGAAAGCCGATCGCCTCGCGCTTGGGGTTGATGGGGTAGACCTCGCCCGCGAACTCGTTGCGGTCGAGGTTGCTCAGCACCGAGGCGCCGAGCGCGCCCGGCTTGTCGCTGGCGCCGACCACCGCGACCGAGCGCGGCCGCAGCAGGCGCGCGACGGCGTCCCTGCCAAGGGTTGTATCGTTCATCGCTGCCTCTCCCAGGCTGGCGCTCAGCGCGCCTTGTTCAGATCGTAGGCGCCCAGACCGGGCTTGTAGGTCTTGTCGTCGATGAACTGGCGCGTGGCTTCCTTGCGGCCTTCGGCATCGAAGAAGTTCGCCGCTTCCTGCGTGCGGACGAGGTAGTCCATCGAATTGTCGAAGGTCATCTCGCTGACGCGGCGGACCGCCCACTTGGTGCCGCGCAGCGCGACCGGGTTCTTGCCGAGCAGCACGGTGGCGACTTCGGTGACGCGTTCCTTCAGCTTGTCCGCAGGCACCGCCTCGTTGACGAGGCCCCATTCGGCGGCCTTCCTGCCGTCGATGTTCTCGCCCATCATCGCGTGGTACATCGCGTTGCGGAAACCGGTCAGCTCCACGATGATCTTGCTGGCGCCGCCGCCGGGCAGGATGCCCCAGTTGATTTCCGAAAGACCGAACTGCGCGTCCTCGGCCGCCACGGCCAGATCGCAGCCGAACAGCGGACCGTAGGCGCCGCCGAAGCACCAGCCGTTGACCATGGCGATCGTCGGCTTCTCATACCAGCGCAGACGCTCCCACCAACCATAGGCCTCGCGCTGCGCCTTGCGGACATGGCCAAGGCCCTTTTCCTCGTTCTCGCGGAAGTATTCCTTGAGGTCCATGCCAGCTGAGAAGGCGGTGCCCTCGCCGGTCAGCACCAGCACGCCCACGTCCTCGCGGAACTCCAGTTCGTCGAGCACTTCCTTCATGCGCCGGTTGAGGCTCGGGCTCATGCAGTTGCGCTTCTCGGGCCGGTTGAACGAAACCCAGGCGATGCGGTTTTCGACGGTGTAGGAGACGGTATCGTGTTCGGTGCGCTCTTGCATGGCTATCCTCTTTCCTTGATTGCTGTAATTCATAACAACCGAATTGTTATCGTCAATAACATAAATGTGAGGGACCATGACCGATCTTCTGGGGCAACTGCCCGGCTATGCGCTTCGCCGCGCGGCCAATGCCGTGATGGGCGAACTTGGCGACCTGTTGGGCGACCAGGGTTTTCGAATCACGGAAGCCGCCGTGCTGCTGCTGGTGCAGGATCGCTCCGACCTGACGAGCAGCCAGATCGGCAAGACGCTCGACATCCAGCGCGCCAACATGGTCCCGCTGCTCAACCGGCTGGAAGCGGCGGGCTGGATTCGCCGCGAACCGCTGGACGGCAAGTCGCTGGCGATCGTGCTCACGGCAGAAGGAAGCGGAAAGGTGGCCGAACTGGCCGAAGTGATCGAGGCGTTCGAACGGAAACTGCTGGACCGCGTCCCCGCCGAGCACCGCGACCATCTCCTGCCCGCGCTCAACGCCATCTGGCGCTGAACACGGGCCGGAGAGGCCCGCCGTGAAGGGGGCGGTTAGATCGGGAAGTGACCGGGCTGCGTCTCCACCGTAATCCAGCGGGTTTCGGTGAAGCTGTCGATACCCTGCCTGCCGCCGAAGCGGCCATAACCCGAGGCGCCGACCCCGCCAAACGGCATCTGCGCCTCGTCATGCACGGTCGGTCCGTTGACGTGGCAGATGCCCGACTTGATCCGCCGCGCGACGCCCAATCCGCGTGCGGTGTCCCGCGTGAAGACGGCGGCGGAGAGGCCGTAATCGGTGTCGTTGGCCAGTTCGATGGCGTGTTCCTCGTCGCGGGCGCGGATCATCGCGACGACGGGGCCGAAACTTTCGTCGCGGTAGAGGTTCATCGCCGACGTCACGCCGTCGACCACGGTGGCGGGCATCAGCACGCTGTCCGCCTCGCCGCCGGTCAGCACCCGCGCGCCCTTGCCCGCCGCATCGGCGATCAGCGCGTTGACGTGATCCACCGTCTTGCGATCGACCACGGCGCCGAGCGGGGTCTTGCCTTCGCGCGGGTCGCCCGTCGCCATCGAACCGACTTTCGCCGCGAACTTCTCCGCAAAGGCATCGGCCACCGCCTCGACGACGATGATCCGCTCGGTCGACATGCAGATCTGGCCCTGGTTCATGAAGGCCCCGAAAGCAGCGGCCTTGACCGCCTCGTCCAGATCGGCGTCATGCAGAACCACGAAGGGCGCCTTGCCGCCCAGTTCGAGCAGGCAGGGCTTGAGATGCTCGGCGGCGCGCTTGGCAATGATCTTGCCGACGGCGGTGGAGCCGGTGAAATTGATGCGCTTCACTTGCGGTGCATCGATCAGCGCGCCGACCACCTCTGCCGCATCGGCAGGCGCATTGGTGACGACATTGACGACGCCCTCGGGGAAACCGGCTTCGGCAAAAGCCTCGATGATCAAGGCATGGGTGCGCGGGCACTGCTCGCTGGCCTTGAGGATCACGGCATTGCCGCAGGCCAGCGGCACGGCGATCGCACGCACGCCCAGGATGATCGGGGCATTCCACGGAGCGATGCCCAGGATCACGCCTGCCGGCTCGCGGATGGCCATCGCCAGGCAGCCCGGCTTGTCCGAAGGAATGATCTCGCCCGCGATCTGGGTCGTGAGCGAAGCGGCTTCGCGGACGATGCCGGCGGCGAGGCCGAGGTTGAACATGGCCCAGCCGGCAGTCGCGCCGATCTCGCCCATCATGGCATCGACGAAAGCGTCCTTTCGCGCTTCCAGAGCATCCGCCGCCCGCAGCAGGACGGCGCGGCGCGCGTTCGGCCCCTGCGCGGCCCATGCAGGCTGGGCGGCCCCCGCGCGAGCCGCGACGGCGGGCATCTGCCCGGCAGTCATGGCCTCTGCGCTGGATGCGACATCTCCGGTCAGCGGGTTGATGCGCTCGAACTTCATGGCATGGAATCTCCCAAAGATTTAGCTATTGATTATAGCATTAGAGAAATCCATGCAAGCGCCCGGAGCAGCTCGTCAGCGACATTCGAAACTACTCGCCAGCAGAGGACTGCCGCTGCCGCGATAGTATGCCGCCTGCGGATAGGGGCAGAGCGGGCGCTGCATGGTGACCGCGCCTTCCTGGCGCTTCACGGCCAGGATCGTACCGGGCGCGATGCCGGTGTCGAGCCAGCGCTCCAGCGCCGCCAGTATGTCGTGGGCGGGCGCGCGGTCCAGCCCTTCGCCCCCTGTCGCCCCGAACAGGTCCGGCCCCGCGCCGCCGACGCAGTGATCCATGCCGGGGACCATGTAGAGCCGCAGGAAATCCGAAACGTCCCCGCCCATGCGCCTGCCGACCGCGCCGAAATAGTCGGTGGTCGATTGCGCCAGCACCAGCGGATCGGCCCAGCCCTGGTACATCAGCAGCTTGCCGCCGCGCGCGCGGAACGCGGAGAGGTCGGGATCGTCGGCATGGAGGTTCATCACCCGGTCGATCGCCGGAAGATCGTCCGCAAGGCGAAACGTCGCAGCGTCCCAGTTCGGATCCTTGTGCACCCCGTCGCCGAACAGGGCCACCGCGAGATAGGGCGGGCCGGGCGTGAACGGCTCGGGCAGCGGCGTGGCGCTGACCGGCACGCCGGGCAGGATGCCCCCGTCGATCCGCTTGCCGTTCTCATCGTGGAGCGGCGCGTAGATGCGCGTGGCGAACGCGACTTGCTCGGGGCTGAGACACTGGCCGGTGCCGCCGGGCCGACATTGCAGAACGGCCATGTCGAAGCGGCAGGCGGCGGGGTTCGCCACCAGGCCATCGCGCAGCCCATCGTCGCTGTCGCAGGCCGCCACGCCGCTGCGGGAGACCAGCGACCAGTCGGCCGCGGACATCAGTCCGGCATGGCGGCGGTGCCGGATCATCTCCCACATGCGCCGGGCGCTCATGGCGGGCGTGTTCACGCCGGGCGCTCCGGCAAGAATGCCGTCATAGTCCTGCGGGTAGCGCTGCGCCTCGGTCATCGCCTGACGCCCGCCGCCCGAGCAGCCCGAGAAGATCGCGCGGCGCACCGGCTTGCCATAGAAGCCCGAGATCAGCGCCTTCGACTTGACCGCCAGCAGGTGATTGGCGCGCTCGGCATAGTTCGCCGCCCGCATGGCCCCGCCCAGCAGCCAGTGACGATCGCTCGCCTTGTGGCCGGTGTCGGTGCTGGCACCGGCATAGCCGCGCGAGACCGCCCGCGCCAGTTCGCGATAATTGAAGCTTCCCGCCTGTCCGCCCACACCGCCCGTCAGCAGATGGCCGTTCCATTCGCGCTGTAGCGGCAGCCAGAGTTCGAAGCCGATCTCCTGTTCGATCACGCCCTCGACCCGGCAGAACCCGGCATCGACCCTGGGCTCCCGGGCGTCCGGCGAGACGAAGCCGCTGCCGGGGGCTATCGGCGTGGTCCGGACGATACGCACGTCCGGCGCTGCCAGCCCCGCCGCCCGGGCGCAGGCTTCGCTCGCCCCGGCTCCTCCCCCCAGCGCCGCCGCGGCGGCGAACAGCGCCAGCAGCGGCATCAGTTGGGCGTCGCCGGAATGATCGGCAGGCTGACCGTGGAGGGATGCGCCCGGTCGAAATAGACGGTGATCCGCGGCGGTGCGGCGATGTCCCGCGCGCGCTCGCGATGATCCGATCCGGTCACGGTGATCTGCATCCTGTGCCCTTTGCGGAACAGCCATGACGTGGGCATCATGTCGAAGCGCAGGCGCACCGGCTCCCCGGCCTTGAGCGGCTGCGCATCCTCCTGGTAGGATCGGTGCCACGGCACGCCCGGCGGCATCGCCCAGGGCGCCTGCGCCTCCTTGCGCAGCGACGCCTTCAGCCGTCCCTCGGTGACGACCTGCACGGTGCCGTCCGGCGCGACATCTTCGAGATAGGCGAAGACGTTGGCATCGCTTTGGTCGGCCGAGATCCACAAGTCGGCCAGGGCATTGCCGGTCACTTCGGTATCGGCGGCCAGCGGGGCACCGCTCAGGCTGGCTCCGGATCCGGCGACATGACAGGGCTGCACTTGCGACCCCTCGCCCGCGCCGGGGCATTTCACGGTATAGTCGGCGGTGAAGGTCAGCGGCTTGCTGCGCCCTGCCTTCTCGCTCAGCCGGGTGCCGTCGAGGAACAGGCGCTGCATGCGGGTCTGCTTCAGCGGCCAATCCGCCGATGCGCGCCACTCGGTGCCCGGCGCGGCGTTGACGGTGAAGTAGTGGATCGGCGCGTCCCGGTCGATGCCGGTATCGATGCCCTTGAGGTGCCGGTCGTAGAAGCGGTGCATCTCCTCCAGCAGGGCGAAGTCGTCGCTGTTGCAATGCTTCCACGGGCCGATCACCAGCCGCGAACCGGGGATGTTGGCATGGGCGATGAAGCCCTGGTCGCGGAGTTCGTCGCGCCAGCCGCCCTGGATGTAGAGCGGCACCGCGCCGAGCCGGATCTGGTCCGCATAGCTGGACGCGCTGCCTTCCGCCCAGAAGCGGCTCGCGACCAGGCTGGACCAGCTGTCGCGGTAGGGGAGCTGCTTCCACATGTCGAACAGGGGCGTGGAAAGCTGGTGCTCCTCCGCCGCCTGACGCAGCACGATCTTCCGTTCGTCGCCATCGACGGGGGAGACCTTCATGTCGTCCTCCACCGTGCGCGTCGGGCCGGTGCCCCACTGCGCGAAGATGCCGCCGCGCCGGAAGGCGTCGTACTTGTTCCAGGAGAAGCAGCCCGCGAAGACCGCCTTGAGCGCGGGCGGGCGCATGGTCATCACATGCATGGCCGCATCGCCGGTGTTGGAGCAGCCGTAGACCCCGACCTTGCCGTCCGACCAGGGCTGCGCTGCGAGCCACTGCGTCATGTCGAAGGCGTCCTGCGCCTCGTTGCGGTCATGATAGCCGCGCCGCACGCCGGTCGACTGGCCGTTCCCGCGCCGCGCCACCTGCACCACGATATAACCGTAGCGCGTGAGATCCTGGACCTGCCGGAAGCCGCTCACGCGCCCGCCCGCGCCGTCGGCGGTCTGCTGCGAGATCGACAGGGTGTGGTGCCAGATCACCGGAAAGCGGCCGTCGACCGGCTTGCCGTCCTTGGTCGGCCGGTCGACCCGGATCGCCAGCTTCACCCCGTCGCGCATTTCGACATAGCGCGAGGTGGAGACCATGCCGTCGTAAGTCGCAGCCGGTTGGTAGTGGCCGAAGCTGGCCGGTGCGGTTTGCGCCTGTGCCGTGCCGCAAAGGAGCGTCGCGGCAAGCAGAGAGACGGAAAGCGACTTCATCATGTCAGGAGAACCTTCAACTTTCTGGCCTTGGGACGTCAGGAGCCTGCAGCGAATTGCGCCCTGGCATCGCGGCGGGCCTTTTCCTTCAGCACGGCGGCGTCCTCGGGAAGAAGCCAGCGCTGCCTGACCATGCCGTCAACTTGCGCATCGTACTGCCGGACGAACGCCTCGGCCGAGCCATAGCGCGCCTTGAGCGCCGCGCCGCCAAGATCGGAACGCACGAAGATCGGGCGGCCCTTGGCCGGCGTGCAGGCGGGCAAGTCCGTCCCCTTGTACGGCCCGTAGGACGCCAGCGGCACCTTGAACTCGGCCACCGGCAGGCCGCCGACCGGGTTGCCCACCGCATCGCGGCGGATCTTGTCGCCGTCCCAGGCGAGCGGCGGCGCATGGGGCGGAGCCACGCCCTTGTCGGTCCAGAGCCGCAGGTTCTCCACGGCGGCGCGGGCGAGCGCGCCATGCGGCACGTCGCTGATCGGCAGAGGGCAGACGTTCAGCGCTTCCTCCCCCTTCACGCCCGCCACCGGATAGCCCTTCGCGGCAAGCTGGACGAAGTTCGGTCGTTTCTCGCGCGGGGGATTGCCGTCGATCATGCTGGCACTGTGGACCACGGCGCCAAGCTGGTAGAGCCGGTGCGCGCCCACTTTCGCATCGCTGTCGGGCGTCTGCGGGCCGGGTCCGGTGCCGACTTCGAACTCCGACATGAACTCGATCACCGGCACGTCGATCGGCTTCAGCGTCCGGCGGGGATCGTCGTTGCGGGTCACCGCTTCCTCACTGTTGAGCGGGATGTAGCCGCCGCCGTTCCAGCGCGAGGAAATGCCAATGAGATAGCCGTCGAACACCGGCTTGCCGCCTGGCAGGCGGGCACGATCATGAAAGCCCTCGTTGATGAAAGTGCGCTGGACGCTGCCGGTGAACGACCAGCCGCCGACCAGGATGCGGCGCACTTTCAGCCCGTGCAAAGGGTTCTGCGGCGTGTCGCTGCGCAGGAGCATGCCGATGTCCGCCATGACCTGATAGCGAATGCCGTCCTCCGCGGGCCACTGGATCGCGCCGTAGCGCTGCGGATCGAACCACTGGAGCACCTGGCTCTGCGCGGTCGGCACCGGCCCCTTGGCGGAGATCGCGCGGGACGGCGCATCGTCGCCCAGCCCTGCCGCCACGTAGATGTCGCCATGCGCCATCATGTAGCCCGACATCGCCACCCAGTGCGAGGTTCCCCCCTGCGAGGGGTGGATCGGCTCGAAATGGACCACGCCGCTGAACTTCGCCGCATCCTTCGGACGCCGCACGACGATGCGGGTGCCGTAGGGGACGTACTTGGCCCGCACCGCCAAGGCACCCGAGGGATCGTGGCGATAGGCGTCGGCGGTGCCGTGAAGGAAGTATTCCTCCTCCACATAGCCCTGCGCGGCAAGGTCCACCGCGGGCACAGAGCCGGGGACCGAGGCCGTGTTGTAGACCTGGCTCCGGGCGGTGACGGGGATCGGCCCGTCGACTTTGTCGATCCCGGCCAGTGCGGGATCGGCGGCCACGAGCGCGCCGATCGCTGCGCCGATCGCCGCAAGGGTGCAAGCCGTGCGGCGCATCAGAACGTCTTGCTCAGCGAGACGGAGATCATGCGGCCGATGGCGTTGGTGGTCTGCGGATCGAAGCCGCCGCCGCCGCCGTTGGACGTCGGCGCCAGGTCGACGAATGGCGGATCGCGGTCGAACAGGTTCTGCACGTCAAGCCCGATCTTGACGCCCTCGGTCCCGGGAATGCCGGTTCCTTCGAGATCGTAGGCCAGTCGCAGATCCACCGTGGTGTAGGACTTGATGCGCTCCACCGGCGCGACGTAAGTGTTGTTGTAGCCGTTCTGCCAGGCGACCACGACGCTGCCGTCGAACCCGCCCTTGGACCAGCCTGCCACGCCGCGTGCGCGCCACTTGAGCGGATAGTCGATGTTGTTCGCCTGATCGATCACCGGGCTGTCAGGCGTGATCCCCACCTTGTAGGTGAAGAAGTGCGTGCCGCGCAGCGAGAAGCGGAAGTCGCCGACATTGTCCGTCCGGATCGGCACCGCCAGACCGAAGTCCAGGCCGCGCGTGATCGTGGTGCCGAGGTTGCTGGGGCGCCCGTCGATGAAGACGCCGGCAGCCAGCGCGTTCGCTGCCGTGCCGCCGTTGACGGTGAGGCCGGAGTTGACCAGCTCGGCGATGCGCGCCTGTGCCGCCGCGCCGCGCGTGATGATCGAGCTATAGAGGTTCTCCTGACGCAGCACGTTCAGGTTCGACAGATAGCCGTTGATCTGGCCTTCGTAGACGATGTCGAAGTAGTTCACGCTGAACTGCGCGCCGGGCAGGAAAGCCGGCGAATATTCGCCGCCGAACGACCAGGTCCGCGCCGTCTCGGGCCGGAGATCGAGGTTGCCGCCCGAAAGCGCCACGCCCTGCACGGTCGCGCCGACGGTGGGATCGAAGTAGTTCTGGATATAGAGCTGCGATCCGCCCGCGCTGACGAGCTGGGTCAGCAGTGGTGCGCGGAAGGATTCCCCGTAGCTGCCGTGCAGCTTGAGGTCGGCGACCGGCTCCCAGTTGATGCCGATCTTGGGGTTCTTGGTGGTGCCGACGTCGCTGTACTTGTCGATACGGCCGGCCACGTCGAGTTGCAGGCTGTGGAAGCCGGGGATCGCGTTGCCGGGGCCGAAGATCGGCACGAGCACTTCCGCATAGGCGGACTTCACATTGCGCGAGAGCCGGATATCCGTGCCGGTCTGCGATTCCAGGCGGCCGCGCAGCTGGCCGGTCCGCAAGTTCAGCTTGTAGTATTCCGCGCCCACCGCCAGCTTCACGTCGCCGCCCGGCAGCGTGAACAGGGTGCCGTCCAGCTTCGCCTCGGCCGCCTTCATGCGGCTGATGCCCTGCGTGGTGCTGACGTTGTTCATGATCGCCGCAACCACGTCAGGATCGTTGACCGAAGTGCCGAAGGGATTGAATGCGGTCGCCGGATTGCTGCTGGCCAGAGCGGCGGCCAGCGAAGCGGCATCGGTCTGGCTGCCCTGCGTGAACACCCGGTCCTTGTTCCAGCCGTAACTGCCGTAGAGATCGAGCTGCCAGTCGCCGAACAGGTCGGCGGTGATGCCGGCGGTGCCCTGGATCGTCTTGGAGGTGATGTCCGAGGTCGAATAGGGTCCGTAGTCGTTGACGAACGAATACTGCACGGTCTCGCTAGCCGGATTGGTTCCGGCGGGCGCCACGAAGAAGGCATTGCTGCGCGGGACGGTCAGGTTCTGCGCAGCCACCTGGCCCCGGCGCAGGGCGTCGCGGCGAGAGGCATAGACGTCCGCGTAGAAGCGGATGCCGTCGGTTATGTCCTGGTCGAAGTTGATCGTGCCCGCGTTGATCTCCTGCTGCGGCACGAGGTCGATCGCCTTGAGATTGTCGCACTTGTTGACGGTGCCCGCGGCGAGGTTGCCCGGCGTCGCGCCGCCTGCCGGGATCGCGTAGCTGCGCCCTCCGGTCACGATGTTGCCCGGCGCGCACTGGCTTACGCGGTAGTCCGCGCCGCCGCGCCCGGTGAGGTCGGCGTTGTAGAAATCCCGGTCGCGGCCGCTCAGATTGCTGCGGTAGGTATGCTGGAACGAGGCCGTGACCTGGCCGGTCGACCATTTGTGACCGGCGACGATGCCCACCTGGCTTTCGAAGTAGTGATCGGCCACACCGTGCTGCACTTCGATCTGCGCGCCTTCGTAGTTGCGGCGCAGGATCAGGTTGGCGACGCCCGCCACCGCATCCGAGCCGTAGACCGCCGAAGCGCCGTCGGCGATCACCTCGACACGCTCCAGCGCCAGGGTAGGAATGGTGGAGGGATCGATGGTGGCACCGGTCGTGCCCTGCGGCACCGCGCGGCGGCCGTTGATCAGCGTCAGCGTGGCGTAGGGGCCGACGCCGCGCAAGTTGATCGAATTGCCGTAGACGACGTTGCCCGCTCCGCCCGCACCGCTGCGGCTCGTGTCCGAAACGCCGTAGTTGGTGATCTGCGGGGTTTCCTGAAGCACCCGGATCGTGGTGGTGGCGGCGGACTGGTCGATTTCGGCCCGTCCCACGGCGACCAGCGGAGAACCGACCGGCGCCGCGCCGCGGATGCTGGTGCCGGTGACGATGATTTCCTGGATCGTCGGCGAGGCGCTGTCTTCCGCGCTGTCCGGCTGGGCCTGGCCTGCATCGGTGACGGGGGCCTGCGACTGTTCTGCCTGGTCCTGGGCCTGCGCAGCAGACGCCGCCAGCGCGAAAGCGGCCATGGCCCCATAGGAGACCAGGCGGGAAACGGGGTGACGCAAGGTAAGGCGCGACATCTATTGACCTCCCAACCCGGCAATACCGGGCATTTATCGTTTCGGCGATGGCGCCGGCGCGAAAGGAGCAACAGCAGGGAGTGCCCCTAGGGACACGACATGACCTCTCCACTCGTCGCAGCGGCGTTGTCGCCGTCCGCAGGCGCTCCTGGCGCCATCGACAACCCGATGATGCGACTCAATCGTGGAGAATGTCAACTATCTTTTAACTGGACGGTATTGTTTTTCTTTATAGCGAAATTCTGGACTCATCGTAGGCCAGGTACATGCGGTCCAGCAATTCCCGCAAAAGGGCGAGTTCCGCCCGGGTGAGCTGGTGCAGGACGGCGTCTTCCGTCTCCGTCAGGATCGCGAACAGCTCATCGAGATAGGTCTTGCCCGAATCGGTGACGAACAAGGCGTGGCGCCGCCGATCGGTGGGAGACCGCTCGCGCACGGCAAGCTCGCGCTTCTCCAGCTCGTCGACGATCTGGACCGTGATCGACTTGTCCAGACCGACCGCCTTGGACAGTTCGTTCTGGGAAATACCGGGGTTGGCCGCAACGATCGACAGCGACGAGAACAGGCCCGAACGCATGTTGCGATCGGCTGTGGCCGCCGCAAAATCGCGCGAGAGCTGGTTCTGGATGCGCCTCAGGCGAAATCCGATGAATTCGTCCAGTCGGCCCAGCTTGATGCCCGGCTCTTCCGCTTCCGCCTGTTCCCGTTTGCTGCTCCCGCCCACCACGTTTTCGTCCCTGCCTCAATCTCGTTTAGTGTAGTTGACAGATAGTTGAATATATCTACCATAATGCCTGTCACGTTATTAGACGGTTGAACCGCAAGGCTGTCAATAAGGCCGCCTTAGGAGAGGAAAATGCAGAACGACCTGGACGCGGGCAGCGAAGCGCCCTCGGCAAGCGAGTCGCCCGAGGTGCCCGGAGGCGCCACCCGCGTCGCCTACCTGATCGGCGGCACCGGCCTGTTCGTGGCCATGGCCACCGACGCCGTCGCCGTGCTGGGCCGCCATACCGGCTTTACGCTGCTCGGCTCGATCGAAGTCGTGCAGTGCTGCATCGTCCTGATCGCCTCCTCGGCCATGATCTTCGCGACGCTCAAGGGTTCGCATGCCGCGGTACATATCCTGACCGAGCGGCTGAGCGCAGCGACCGTCCAGCGCCTTGCCAGGATATCGGCGGTGCTGGCCGCAGTGCTGTTCCTGGTGCTCGCCGGGGCCGGTCTCTGGCTGGTCCACGACCTGTGGGGCGGTCACGAGCGGACCGAGCTTCTCCACATTCCCATCACGCCCTTGCGCCTGCTTCAGGTCGGCGCGCTGCTGTTCATCGCCGCGCTGTTCCTGCGCAGCCTCTTCCGCCGGAGCGCTCCATGAGTCCCGAGGTTATCGGCCTTATCGGCATTTTCGCGCTGCTCGGCCTGTTGGCCGTCGGCGTTCCCATCGGCGTCGGGCTTGCCTGCGTCGGCCTGGTCGGCCTGGCCGTGCTGATCTCGCCCGAGGCGGCCATCATCAAAGGCGGCGTCGTCGCCTTCGAAACCGTCATGAAATACGAACTGGGCGTCCTGCCGCTGTTTCTGCTCATGGCGCACTTGTGCTTCGCCGCCGGAGCCAGCCGCGACTTCTTCGACGTGGCCGCGCGCTTCGTCGGCCATCGCAAGGGCGGCCTGGCACTGGCCTCGATCGCCGGCTGCGGCGGCTTCGGCGCGATCAGCGGATCGAGCCTCGCCACGGTCGCCACCGTGGGCGCCGCCGCCCTGCCCGAGATGCGCCGCGCCGGCTACCAGCCCGGTTTCGCCGCCGGAGCGCTGGCAGCGGGCGGCACGCTGGGCTCGCTGATCCCGCCGTCGGGCGCGCTGATCGTCTTCGGCATCATCGCCGAACAGTCAATCGGCAAGCTCTTCGCCGCCTCGATCATTCCCGGCGCCACCCAGGCGCTGTTCTACATGATCGCCATCAGCATCCTGTGCCACTTGCGCCCGGAACTCGGCCCCAAGTCGGAGCGCGTGGGCTGGCGGATGCGCATCCTCGGCCTCGGCCGCATCCTCGACGTGATCGCCCTGGTGGTCTTCGTCATCGGCGGCCTGATGATCGGCTGGTTCACGCCCACCGAGGCGGCCTCCGTGGGCGTCGTCGCGGCGCTCGGCCTCTGCGCGCTGCGCGGCGCCTTCAGCCGCGCGGCCATCGGCGAGGCAGTGGCCTCCACCCTGCGCACGGCCGGCATGATCTACGTCGTCATCATCGGCGCCATTCTTTTCGCGACGTTCATCAGCGTCACGGGCATCGCCGACGTCATGTCCGACTGGGTGCGCGGTATGCACGCCAGCCCGGTGATCGCCATCATCGCCATGGCCGCGCTGCTGCTGCTGCTGGGTTCCTTCCTCGACGGGCTGGCGCTGATGCTGCTGACCACCCCGATCTTCCTGCCGATCGCGCAGGAGCTGGGCTACAGCGCGATCTGGTTCGGCATCTTCCTGACGCGCACCATGGAGATCGGGTTCATCCATCCCCCGCTGGGCCTGAACGTCTACGTCATCCAGGGCATCGCCAAGGACATCCCGCTGGCCGCGATCTTCCGGGGCATCGTGCCCTTCCTCGTCGCCGACTTCTTCCACCTCGCCCTGATCATCGCCGTTCCCGCGCTGACCCTGTGGCTGCCCAGCGTGACGGGAGGCTGATCCGATGCGCCTGAAGCTTCTGCTTGCCCCCGCCGCGCTCGCCCTCGCGCTTCCCCTCGCCTCCTGCGGCGAGGCCCCGACGACGCGCGCCGAACATACCCTGACTTATGCCAGCCCCTATCCGCCCAGCCACCCGTTCAGCCGCGCCGACCGGGAGTGGATGGACAAGGTTGCCCGCGACAGCGGCGGGCGCATCGCCTTCCGCTCCTACTGGTCGGGCGCGCTGCTCTCGAACGACATGAGCATGGAGGAAATCCGCCACGGCGTGGCCGACATCGGGCTGATCACGCCGATCTACGCCAAGGGCGGCGCCCACCTGCTGCGGGTGCAGTCCGGCTTCTACGGCGGCGTCCGCGACATCGGCGAGCAGATCGCCGTCTACGACTGCCTGGCCGGTCGCTTCCCCGGCTTCGGCAAGGAACTTGACGGGCTGCGCGTGCTGGCCGTCCAGGGCGGCAATTTCCCGGGCGTGCTCACCCGCACCCGGCCGATCCGACACCTGGAGGACTTCCGCGGCCTGCGCCTGCGCGCGCAGAGCGATGCCGTGGACGTGCTCAAGGAACTCGGCGCCGATCCGGTCAACATGCCGATGAGCGAGGTCTATTCCGCTCTGGCCAAGGGCGTGATCGACGGCGTCGTCGCTCCGGCCGACACCATCAAGAGCCTGCACTTCTCCGAAGTCGCCAAGCACTTCACCACGATCCGCTTCAGCCGCGGCGCCTATCCGGCCCGCGCGATTTCGGATCGCGCCATGGCCCGGCTGCCGCAGGACCTGCAGGCCTTGCTGGTCCGTTCCCGCAAGGACTGGGAAGCGGCGCTGAACCGCGAACTGCTCCAGGCCGAGGCCGACGGCATCGCCTTCGGCAAGAGCGACGGCGTGGACTTTTCGCCGCTCCCCGCCGCCGAGCAGGCCCGCTTCGACCGCCTCTACAACGCCGACGCCCTGGGACAGGCCGAGCGCCTGTCCGAACTGGGCATCGACGGACTGCCCGTGTTCCGGGCCGCACAGCACCTCATCACCACCGGCAGCGCCAAGGCCTGCGCGCCGACGGAGAACCGCCCATGACCATCGATCCCGCCACTTCCGCTCCCGACCTCTCGGCTTTGGGCCGCCCGCTCGAAGGGCTGCGCGTCGTCGACCTCACCCGCGCGCTCGCGGGGCCTTACGCCACGCTCCTGTTGGCCGGGCTTGGTGCCGAAGTCATCAAGATCGAAGACCCGCGCGGCGGCGACCTCGCGCGGGAGAACAGCCCCTATGTCGGGCGCGACGGCATCGGCGTGGAGCGCCGGCACGAGGACGACGTCTCCGTCTCCCATCTCACCCGCGCGCGCGGCAAGTACGGCGTGGCGCTGGACTTCAAGAAGCCGGGTTCGCAGGACGTGTTCCGCGACCTGGTGCGCGGCGCGGACATCGTCGTCGAGAACTTCACCGCCGGCACCGCGGACCGTCTCGGCATCGGCTACGAGGTGGCGCGGGCGGAGAATCCGGGCGTGATCTACTGCTCGCTCAGCGGCTTCGGAGCCACGGCGGCGGACGGCAAGGCCATGGACATCATCATCCAGGCGCTGTCCGGCGCCATGTTCGCGAGCGGCGGGCACAACGAGCCGCCGGTGCGCATCGGCATTCCCATCGCCGATATGCTCGCCCCCGTCTTCGCGGTGATCGGCATCCTTTCCGCACTGGAGCAACGGCACCGCACCGGGCTGGGCCAGCATATCGACGTATCGATGCTGGGCGCGCTCACCAGCTTCGTGGCGATCGAGAACTGGTCGGCGATGGCGGCGGCGGGGATGCAGGCGCGCACCGGACTGACCGTGCAGCGGCTTTCGCCGTTCGGGGTCTTCGAATGCGCCGACGGCTACGTCGCGGTGGTCGCCGTGCACGAGAAGCTGGCGCAGGGCCTGTTCCGCGCCATGGGTCGTCCCGATCTCTCGCAGAACAGCCGCTATGCCAACCGCGATGCCCGGGTCGCCAATGCGGCCGTGCTCGAAGCGATGATCAACGCCTGGTCGCGGGCTTTGCCCACGGCCGAAGTCGTCGCCCTGCTCGAAGCGGAAGGCGTGCCCGTCGCGCCCGTGCGGCACCCGGAGGACGCGCTGGTGGATCCGCGCGTGGTCGCCCGCGCGGAGACGATGGAAGTCCACCATCCGCACTACGATACCCACATCGACTTGCGCACCGCCGGTATCCCCATCGTGTTCTCCGGTGCGCGCACCGGGTTCGACGACGTATTGCCCGTGCGGGTGGGCGAGCATGCGGAGACGATCCTCGCGGGCCGCCTGGGCTATTCGCAAGAGAAGATCGCGCAGCTGCGCGCCGATGGAGTGATCTGAGGTGCCGGTCGGCAGCGCTCCCTCGGCGATCCGGACCGCGATCGCCGCCGCCTATGGCGATGCCGATGCCGTGGCCGACCGCCTGCGCGGCGACGGCCGCCGGGTCCTGCGGACGATCGGCAGCGACGCGCCGCTGCCGCTGCTGCGCGCCGCCGGCTTCGCGCCGGTGCGACTTGCTCCACGCCCGATGGTCGAGACGCCGCGTGCCGATGCCCTGCTCGGCCCTGCCGCAGCCCGGCGCCGCGCCCACCTGCTCGCCGAACGGCTGCTCGATCCGGGGCTGATCGATCCGGTCCTGTTCACCCGCGCCGACGCCGAACAGGCGCAAGTCTTTTCCGCCTTGCGCGAAAACGCTCGCCTGGGCGCGCCGACCGGCATGGCGGTGACTCTGCTCGACCTGCTCCACATCGACCGCCCCTCCAGCCGAGCGTACAATGCTGCGCGTCTCGCGCAGCTTCGCGACTGGCTGCAAACCCAGGGCGGCACGTCCTTCACCGAGGCGGACCTCGCGCGGGAGGCCGAGGCCGCCGATGCGGTCAACGCCTTGCTGCGCGAGCTGGACAGGCTGCGCCCGCGCCTTTCCGGCACGGATATGTTGCGCAGCATCGGCTGTGCGGCGATCCTGCCGCCGGAGGAGCTGATCCCCCTGCTGCGCGGCTTGCGCGATGAGGCAGCCGCCCTTCCCGAGGCTTCCGGCACGGCGACGCTCTGCGCCGGTTCGCCGCACGAGACCGACCTGCACTATGCCGCGATCGAGCGCGAAGGCCTGCGCATCGTCGGCGAAGTGCACGACTGGGGCATTGCGCGCGCCTTGCACCCGACCCCGCGCTCGCTGGCGGCGTGGGCCGACCCCGCTTACACCATCCCCGCCGCCGCCGCGCGCAGCGAAGTGCTGGCGCAGGAAGCGCAGGCCGCCGTGCGGGAACGCAAGGTCGAACGGATCCTGCACCTGACCCTCGACGGAGACGAGGCCGCGCCGTGGACCGTGGCGGCCCTCCACCGCGCGTTGAACGGGCAGGAGCATGACGGCGCGCCCGCCGTCGCAGCACTCAAATGCCCGCTCGACGATACCGCCCCGCTGGTGAAAGCTTTGCGCAAGGACGAGGCAGCGCCCGGGACCGCCATTCCCAAACCCGCAGCAGCCGCTTCTGCCGCCCCCGCCCCGCGCACGCGCAGCCGCAAAGTGCTCAAGGCCTCCGCCTCCTCCGGCGATTACCAGCGCGACTGGTTCGCCTCGGTCCGCGCCCAAGTGGCTTCGGGGGCGCCGTTCGCCATGGTCAACGCCAATGCCCCGCAGGAGATTCTGCGGGCGCTTGGCATACCTTTCGTGGTCAACCAATGGTGGGCCTCGATCGTCGCAGCCAAGCAGCAGAGCAGCCGTTATCGCGCGCTCCTGCGTTCGCGCCACTACCCGACCGACGCCGAAGCCTACAGCGCGCAAGGGGTCGCGGCTGCGCTGGACCGGGACGCCGAGCAGGCCCCCTGGGGCGGACTGCCGCGCCCCAACTTCGTCCAGGCCATCGCGTCCAGCGACGCCACGCCCGCGATCTTCGAGGCCTGGGCTTCCGAAAGCGGAGCCGCAGCCTTCGTCTACGAACGCACCGTCGATCCCCGCTGGGCCATCGAGACGCGCTGGTGGGAGGCCCTGCCCGACCGCTGGCACGAAGTGCTGGAACCGGAACGGCTCGACCTGCTCGTCGCCGAGCTTCGCCAGGTGATCGCCGAAGTCGAAAGCGCCACCGGACAGCGCTTCGACGAGAACCGGTTCGTGGAGGTCATGAACCTCGTCAACGAACAGGAAGAATACTACCGCATGACCCGCGACCTGATCGCGCGGACCGTACCCGCGCCGATCGGGGTGGTCGATTCCATGCCCGCGACGATGGTTCCCCAGTGGCATCGCGGCACCGAATGGGGCCGGGACGCCGCCCGCGCGCTCTATGAGGAAGTCTCGGAAAGGGCCGCCGCCGGTCTCGGCGCCATCGCGGACGAGAAAGTGCGGCTCATGTGGGTCGGCCGCGGCCTCTGGAGCAACACCGCCTTCTACCAGAAGTGGGAAGACAGCCACGGCGCCGTCTTCGTCTGGTCGATGTACCTCGCTCTGGCCGCCGACGGGTACATCCGCCAGTTCGACGCGAAAGGCGGCACGGGCGATTCCCCCCGCTCCCCGCTGCGCGCACTCGCCGCCCGCTTCCTGACGATGGGTGACGAATTGCGCATGCCGAGCTGGGCGGCGCCCTGGCATGTCCACGAGGCGCAGACCCACGGCATCGACGGCGCCGTCGCGCTGGACGATGCCGATCCCTTCGTCCTGCGGGCGCTGGTCGCCGCCGGGATCCCGGTGCTGGAACTGGGCGTCGACAACTATGCGCTGGACCGCGCCGACGCAAACGACCTCGAAGCCCGCATCGCCGCCTTCATCGAGGGGCCGTGCGCGCAAATGGCGCAAGACCGCAGAAGGACCGCCGCATGACCGCACTGGCCGGGCTCACCGTCCTCGATTTCTCCCGCTTCCTGCCCGGCGCCTACTTCGGCTGGCTGGCGGGCGACATGGGCGCGGAAGTCATCCGCATCGAACATCCGCGCGAACTCGCCAAGGCGCAGGCGATGTTCGGCTCCGGCGCCGACGAGCCGGCCGAGCGCCTGCGCCGCGCTCGCCCCAGCTACACGCGCAACAAGCGCTCGCTGCTGCTGAATCCCGGCCACCCCGAAGCCGCGCCGGTGCTGCACGCGCTGGTGAAGCGGGCCGACGTGCTGGTGGAGGACTACCGGCCCGGCGTGATGGCGGCGATGGGGCTGGGCTACGCGGATCTCGCCGCGATCAACCCGCGCCTGATCTACGCCTCGGTCTCGTTCACCGGCCAGACCGGCCCCCTGGCCGGACGCGCCGGGCACGACCCCGCCGCACTTGCTTTGGCGGGCGCGCTCTCGCGGCTGAACGGCACCCCCGAGCCGACCCTCCCCGGTGCCCAGGTGGCGGACGTGCTGGCAGGCGCCCATGCCTCCATCGCGGTCCTCACCGCCCTCCAGTCCCGCAACGCGAGCGGCGCCGGGCAGCATGTCGATGTCGCCATGACCGATGCTGCCATGCCGCTGCTGATGGTGGCGCTGGGCCGTGCGCAAGACCCTGCGGAGATCGGCTTCCCCACCGGCGACTGGCATCCCAAAGGCGGAGTCTGGCGCTGCGCGGACGGCGAATGGCTCTGCACCACGGACATGGAGCCGCGCTACTGGGCGCGCTTTTGCGAGGCCATGGAGCGGCCGGACTATGCGGCGCGTCAGTTCGACCTCGCCGCCCACCCCGCCATGCGTGAAGACCTCGCCGCACTTTTCGCAAGCCGGGACCGGGCGCACTGGCTGGCGCTGCTGGAAGCGGCCGATACCCAGGTCATGCCGGTGCTGACGCCCGGCCAAGCGCTGCGCCACCCGCACGCCGAAGCCCGGGGCATGCATGTGACGCTCCCGATCAGGGATGAGGCTACGGTCGAGCAGGTCGGAACGCCCTTCCAGCTCTCCGCCTGCCCGCCAGTCCAGCATCGCCCCGCCCCGCTGCCGGGCGCGGACAATGCCGCCATCCTTGCCGAACTGGGCTTCGATGCCGAAGCGCTCGAAGCGGCGGGTGTCTTTTCCAGCCGTCAGGGAGCCTCGCGATGAATGCCTTGGACGGAATCCGCGTCGTCGACCTGACGCATGCCATTTCCGGCCCCACCTGCACGAATGCCCTGGTGCAGCTGGGCGCGGAAGTGGTGAAAGTGGAGCCGCCGCATGTCGGCGACGGCTTCCGCCACTATACCGAACACGCGGGTGAGCCGCTGCTCAGCGTTCCCTTCGCCTCGATCAACGCGGGCAAGCGTTCGATCGCGCTCGATCTCAAGATCGACGCCGCCCGGGACGTGTTGTGGAAGCTGGTCGAACGCGCCGACATCCTGGTGGAGAACTACCGCCCCGGCGTTCTGGCCCGATTGGGCTTCGCGATCGAGGATCTGCGCCGCCGCAATCCGCGCCTGATCGTGGTCTCGATCACCGGCTTCGGGCAGAGCGGCCCGCTCGCGCAGTGGGGCGCCTACGATCACATCGCCCAGGCCATTTCCGGAATCGCCGAGCTCGGCGCCATCGACGGTGAGCCGCGCAAGATCGGCCTGCCGATCATCGACAGTTTCACCGGCTATATCGCGGTCATCGGCACGCTTGCCGCCCTGCGCCGCCGCGACGCGACCGGTGCGGGCGAACATGTCGACGTCGCCATGCTGGACGCCGCGCTGAAGCTGGCCAACCAGACCGTCTCCGTCCACAGCTATACGGGACAGACGCCGGGCGGCAGCGGCAATCGCGGCTTCCGCATGGTTCCCACCTCCGAATTCTACCCGACCGGCGAAGGCTGGATCGCGCTCGGCGCCAACAACCAGACGCAAGTGGAAGCGCTGCTGCGGGCGCTCGGCGCAGAAACGATGCTCTCCGATCCCCGCATGGCCGACCACGCGGCGCGCGTGGCGAACCACGATTTCGTCCGCGCCTGGCTGACGGATCGCCTGGCCGGATGGCGAGCCGAGGATCTCGAAACGGCCCTGACGGACGCCAAGGTGCCCGCCGCGATGATCCGCGACGTGGGCGCCATCGTCACCCATCCGCACATCGTGCAGCGCGGCTCGCTGGACATGGTCGATCTTCCCGGTCACGACCGGCCGCTGGCGACGATGGGCCCGGGCTTCATCACCGCTGGCGAACCCGACAGCGCTTCGGCTCCCACCCCGCCCCGCCGGGTGCCCGTACTGGGCGCGGACGGCGAGGCGATCCTCGCGGAACTGGGCTACGACGCAGCTGCCGTTGCGGCGCTGCGCGGCGAGGGCATGGCGGCATGAGCGATCCGATCGACATCCTGTTTCTGGGCGACATCATCCTCGACGTGCCCGAGCCGGACCACTGGCTTTCGGGCATCGCCGAAGTCACGCGCGCCGCAGATCTGGCGATCGGGCACCTGGAAGTTCCGCATACCCTGCGCGGCGAGGAATTGGAGGGCGACGTTCCCGCACCCGGCGCCGAGCCCGCGCACCTGGCCGCGATCGCCCGCGCCGGGATCGTCATGCTCTCGATGGCCGGAAACCATATCGCCGATTGCGGCGCGATCGGCATTGCCGACACCAACGCGGAACTCGATCGCCTTGGCATCGCCCACGCCGGCGCCGACGCTAACCTGACGCTGGCGCGCAGGCCCGCCGTGGTCAGTCGCGGCGGCAAGCGCATCGCCTTGCTCAGCTACAACTGCGTCGGCCCCGAGATCAGCTGGGCCACCGACACGCGGGCGGGCAGTGCCTATGTCAATGTCCTCGCTGCCGATGGCGGTCCTTCTCGTCCCCAGGCCGAGCTGGTCGCTGCCGATCCGGCGTCGGTGGAGCAAATGACCCGCGACATCGCCGAAGCGCGCAAGCAGGCTGACTTCCTGGTGGTGGCCCTGCACAAGGGCATCACGCATCGCCCCGCAGCACTCGCACCTTACGAACGGCCGCTCGCGCAGGCGGCGGTGGAAGCCGGCGCCGATGTCGTCATCGGTCACCATGCCCACATCGCCCGCGGCATCGAGTTCCACCGGGGTCGGCCGATCTTTCACGGATTGGGCAACGGCTGCGTCGTCACGCATGCGCTGGCGCCCGCCCAGGACCATCCCGCCCGCGCCGAATGGGCGCAGCGGCGCAAGGCGATGTTCGGCTTCGAACCCGACCCCGCTTATCCGCTGGCCCCCTTCCACCCCGAGGCCGTCAATGGGTTGGTCGGTCGATGCCGGATTCATCCCGATGGCAACGTCGAAACCGGCTTCCTACCCATCTGGTTCGCGCCGCCGGGGCGACCGGTGGTGCCAGACGCGGCGAAGCGCGCCGAGATCGCCGACTATATCGACGCGATCGGCAGGAACGCCGGCTTGGCTCCCTTGAGCGGGGAATTTGACGGGGCCTGGATGTCGCTGAAGATAGGATGGCCGCAACAAGCGTGATCGGATTGCTCTCGCTTGCCCGTACTTCAAATGCTTTAGTGCAACTCACCAGTTCGTGAGGCTGTGACGTCGGGTGGATACGCGGCGGCCCCGATCAAACCCATCCATCACGACCCGTGGACGTCGTTGGACAAAGCGGGACCATCGGTTCGGGCTGGGTATAATTGCGGGGGCTGAGTTCCACCATTGCAGAACTCGATTTTTCCTCACAGATAGTGTGCTGGCAACCCAAACTGGAAACAAAAGCATTTAGCCCTTGCGACCGGGACTGGCCGATTGCCGAACGGCGGCTCACCGGATCAGATCGGTAGATAGCTGCCGTAGGCGACGGCAAGGCGCTCCCCGAAACCTGATGGGGTGGACGCCCCCCGACGGCCTTTATGGCAAAGTGGAGGTGTTGAAGCACCACTGAGGAGGCGTCCGTGTCACAGGTTACCACAATCGGTCTGGATATCGCGAAGAACGTTT
>PJTY01000075.1_pt1 | contig 85727 bp, 127 predicted proteins | sample 1512121 | NCBI WGS metagenome assembly PJTY01 (sample SAMN08177680, study PRJNA422409) | Soil metagenome, whole genome shotgun sequencing project. | isolation source: Soil enriched (2) on filter paper: alkali lignin treatment | place: USA: Madison | collected 2015-01-15 | reverse complement strand
CGAAAAACACATCAAGATCGGCAAGCGCGAGATTTCCGACGAAGTGGCGCAAGTCGAATCGGTCCCGCGCTTTGGTGCCGAGCCGGGCGCGACCGCTTTGCCGGAGGCCGGAGCGCTGCCGGAAGCGGCAGAGTAGGCTTCAGCTACCGTCGGCGGTGCGTGTCGGGCGCTCCATGGGGCCGCCCTCGCGGACGAGTTCGGCGGTATGGCCGCTCGATTGCAGGATCATGTGGTTGCCGTCGATGGCGAAGCGGGGTGTGGCGACGAGCAGGGCGTTCACTGCCTTTTCCTGATCCCAGGCGGGAACCGTGCAGGTCATTTCGGTGAGAGCGAGAGGGCCTGCGATCAGGCGCTCGGCATCTATCCGCCAGGGACCATCCATGCGGTTGCAGCCGACCTGAACGCCGACCTTGCTGCCTTCGAACGTCAGGCGGGCATCGGCAGAATCCGGCCTTTGGCCGTCGATCAGGGCGAATCGCCAGGTCGTTCGGGCGAGAGGCGAATCCTCACCCTGAACGGAGCAGGCGGCGAGGGACGGCAAAAGGCAGAAGGCAAGTAAGGCAAAACGCATGGTTCGGGCACTCTACACGTCGCGGATGATGCCCGGATGAACGCCTTCCTCAGGTATCGCCCTCAAGATGCGCAAGGGCCTCATAGGCGAGTACCGCACCCGCGACGGCGGCATTCAGGCTGTCTGCCCGGCCGCGCATCGGGATGGTGACGCGCAAGTCGCACGCTTCCTCGTATGCCTTGGGCAGGCCTTGCGATTCGTTGCCCACCATCAGGAAGCACGGCGCGGCGTAAGGTGCGCGGCGATAGTCGGTGGGATCGCGCAGCGATGCGGCCACCAACTGGCCATTTCCGGCGCGCAGCCAGTCCTGGAATTCGTCCCAGCGAGCGATGGCAATCTTCTGCGTGAAGATTGCGCCCATGCTGGCGCGCACGGCTTCGACCGAGAAGGGATCGGCGCAATCGTCGAGCAGGATCAGTCCGCCCGCGCCGACCGCATCGCCGGTCCGCAGCATCGTGCCGAGGTTGCCGGGATCGCGCAGCGCCTGGGCCACCAGCCAGATCGGTGCGGCCGAACGGTCGAGATTGGCGATCCGCGTGTCGAACTCGGCGAAGACACCGGCGACGGCCTGCGGATTATCCTTGCCCGTGACTTTGGCGAGGATTTCCTCGTCCATCTCGACGATCTCGCCGCCGGCCGCGGCAACGGCTTCTTCCAGCGCGTCGAGCAGCGGGTGCGGATCGCGGCCGATGGCCATGACCAGCATTTCCGGCACGATGCCGCATTCGCGGGCATCGGTCAGCAGGCGCAGGCCTTCGGCGAGGAAGCGCTTCTCCAGCTTGCGGTGCTTCTTCTCGCGCAAGGAGCGGAGGAACTTGACCAGCGGGTTCGAAAACCCGGTAATGGTGCGGCGGTAAGCCGCGCGATCGGCAGGCGTCATTCTTCGCCGAAACCGTCACGCACGAGCGTTGCCAGGACCGAAAGCGCGTCCTGCGCGCCTTCGCCCTTGCAGGCGATCTCGATGCTGTCGCCCTTGGCGGCGCCGAGCATCATCAGGCCCAGGATGGAATTGCCCGCCGCTTCGGTGCCGTCCTTGCCGACCGTGACGAGCACGGATTCCGGCAGTTCGGCGACATGATTGACGAACTTGGCGCTGGCGCGGGCATGGAGGCCGCGCTTGTTCACGATGATAACGGTTTCGCGGAAATCGCTCATGCCGCGTCCTGTCCCAGATATTCGCTGGCGATCGTGATGTAGTTGCGCCCGGCATCGCGCGCGGCAGCGGCGGCTTCGCGCACCGACATGCAGGCCCGCGCCTTGGCGAGGCGAATCAGCATCGGCAGGTTGATGCCGGCGATCACTTCCACGCGGCCCGCTTCCATCAGCGAGATCGCGAGGTTGGAGGGCGTACCGCCGAACAGGTCGGTGAGGATGATGACGCCTTCGCCGCTGTCGACGGCGGTGATCGCTTCGGCGATCTCGCTGCGGCGACGTTCCATGTCATCGTTGGGACCGATGCAGACGGTTGCCACCGCCGACTGGTCTCCGACGACGTGTTCCATCGCGTGTACGAATTCCTCGGCGAGATTGCCGTGAGTGACCAGGATCATGCCGATCATGCTGGGGTTTGGCTCCGAATTTCCTGCGAATGCGACCGGGTTATATAATCTTCTTTCACGCTACCGGACCCCTTCGAGAATTTCCCCCCTCGAGAAGATCAGCAGCCCGCGAGCCCAGGTTGCGATGCAACAATGTGGGCGAAAATCCCGCTTCGCGCAAGGCCGCAGCCATCTGCTCGGCGGTAAAAACGGAGCGGTGTCGCCCTCCGGTACACCCGAAAGCGATGTGAACATAGGCCTTGCCTTGGGCGCGATAACGCGGAAGCAGCAGCAGAAGAAGGTCGCGAATCCGCGCAAATGCGTCATCGAAGGCGGGATCCTTGCGGATATAGTCGCCCACCGGGGCATCCTGCCCGGTCATCGGACGCAGCTCGGAATCCCAGTGCGGGTTGTCCACGAAACGCATGTCGAACACGAAGTCGGCCAGCGGGGGCATCCCGCGCGAGAAGCCGAAGCTGGAGACCGTGATCGTCAGGTCTTCCGGCTCGTCCGCAGCGAACCGTTCGCGAATCGCGCGTTGCAGGTCGTTAGACGTGAATTCGGTGGTTTCGACGAGAATGTCGGCCCAGCGGCGCAGCGGCGCCAGCAATTCGCGTTCGGCGCGAATGCCGCTGTCCACCGGGGCGTCGGCGGCGAGAACGTGGCGGCGGCGGGTCTCGTTGAAGCGGCGTTCCAGTTCCTTGCTCGAACAGTCGAGGAACAGGGTGGTGACTTCGAGATCCTCGCGCTCGCCGAGTGCCTTGACCTGCGCGATCACCCGCTCGGGATTGAATCCGCGCGTGCGGCAGTCGAAGCCGATCGCGAGCGGCGAGGGATCGTCGGAGGGCTGGCCCTCGATCATGCGTTCCAGCAGGCGGACCGGGAAATTGTCGATGATTTCCCAGCCAAGATCCTCCAGAACCCGCAGCACCGTGGTCTTGCCGGCACCGAGCATGCCGGTCACCAGCAGCACTTTCTGCCGATTGGCCGGAGAGGAGGCTCGACGAGCGGCTTCAGGGGGGAGATCGTCCTGCATCCGGGGCTGTTTGCGCCGGGTGGCAGGGAAAGAAAAGAGGCGTTCTTACAGGTTTGTCACCCGGTGAGGCCATAATGCAACAACGCCAGCTCGACCTTCAGCGCAAGAGGTCCGGCATGGGGCCGGAGACGCAAGGCGGGAAGCGTCACGCCGCCGATCGCCACGCTGTCCGCCGCCTCGATGAAGCGCGGCGCTTCGTTGTCCAGCATGACGATCAGGGCAACCGGTGCTTCCTCCCGGCAAGGGAAAGGCAGGATGCCGAGATTGCGGACTTCGATCAGCCCCCGCGTGTTCGGATGGGGCTGCGCGAGGAGCCGCCCCGCGGATTCGCGAAGGAGCACGCCGTCGTCCCCGACCAGCTTGGCCCCGCGATCGATCAGTTCGAGTGCCAGGCCGGACTTGCCCGTGCCCGATGGTCCCTCGATCAGCACCGCGCGAGTGCCGATGGCGACGCAGGTCGATTGCCGGGCGAAAGGTTCGGTCACCGTCATTCGCCCTGCCAGGCGGGGAGCGAGATCAGCAGCCGCGCGCCCGGGGCACCGTCGGTACGGTCGGTCGCGCGCAGCTTGCCGTAGTGTGCCTCGACGATGGTGCGGGCGATTGCGAGACCGAGTCCGGAGTGCTTGCCGAATTCCTCGCTGGCGGGGCGCAGCGAGTGGAAGCGCTCGAAGATCTTCTCGCGCGCGGCTTCGGGAATTCCGGGGCCATGATCGGACACGGAAAGGGTGATCCGCCCTTCGCTGCGCCCCACGGCGACTTCGATGGGCGTACCTTCGGGAGAAAAGGAAATCGCGTTGTCGAGCAGGTTCTGGAGCACGCGCTCCAGCCGCGATGCGTCGCCGGGGACGAAGAGGTCGCCGTCGGCCTCGCGGATCACGCGTATGGGACAGGCGCCGTTGACGCCGCGCTGCTCGCGTTCGGTGACGAGTGCGCGCACGAGGCGCAGCATGTCGACCGGCTCGAAGGTCGTGCGGCTGAGTTCGGCGTCGATCCGGCTGGCATCGGCGATCTCGGTGACGAGGAAGTCGATCCGCCGCACGTCGTCCTTGGCGATGCCGAGAAGTTGCCGGCGCAAGGCGGGGTCGTCGACGCGGTCGAGGTTTTCGAGGGCGCTGCGCAGGCTGGTGAGGGGGTTCTTCAACTCGTGGGCGACATCGGCGGCGAAGCTTTCGACCGCGTCGATGCGCTGGCGCAGGGCGCCGCTCATGTCGGAGAGGGCGCGGGCGAGCAGGCCGATTTCGTCGCGGCGGTCGGGCAGGCGCGGCACCACCACGCTGCGGTCGCGGCCCAGGCGCACGCGCACGGCGGAGCGGACGAGCTTGCGCAGCGGCTCGACGATGGTGCGGGCGAGAAACAACGACAGCAGGATCGAGACGGTGAGCGCGGCGCCAACGATGATGGCGAGGGTCTGGCGCGCCATGCGCACGTTCTCGGTGATGTCGCGGGCGTTGCGGGTGACGAGCAGGGCTTCGCCGCGCTTGCCGACCGGGGTCGCGGCGATGATGACCGGGGTGCGGTCCGGCGCGGCCTTGTGGCTGACTTCGGTCCGGCCACTGGCCAGCGCGGCGGCCACTTCCGGCCAGGCCGAGGCACCGGCGCCCGGCGCGTCGTGATAGTCGGCGACCGGCGGCGAGCCGAGCACCCAGTCCATGCCCTTGTCGAGCGCGCGGGCGGCATCCTGGAGCCAGGGTTCGCTGGCGGGATCGATGAGCCGGTAGGAGGGCTTCGCCAGCGCGAAACTGTCGGCGACGAGCTTGCCGCCGCGGTCGAAGAGCCGCAGGCGCAAGGCCTGGCCGGAGCCGATCCGCGCGATCAGGTCGCGGCGGTCCTCGGCATTCTCTTCGGCCAGGGTGATGGCGACGACTTCGGCTTCCGAGCGGGCGAGACGGAAGCGTTCGTCGAGCAGTTCGCGCCGGTAGGAGTCGATGTAGAACAGGCTTCCTGCCAGCAGGGCCAGCGCGATCACGTTCACCGCGAGGATGCGCGCCGTCAGCGACACGCGCCACGACAGGCCGAGCCGGACGAGCAGCGAGGCCTTGCGGCGCTTGCGTTTCTGCGTGCCCAGCTTCTGGTTATCCATCGGTGAAGGAATAACCGGCGCCATAAAGCGTATCGATCGCGGAAAACTCGGGATCGGCGGCGCGGAACTTGCGGCGCAGGCGCTTGATGTGGCTGTCGATGGTGCGGTCGTCGACGTAGACGTCCTCGCTATAGGCGGCATCCATCAGCTGGTTGCGGCTCTTCACCACGCCGGGCCGCAGCGCGAGCGCTTCGAGGATCAGGAATTCGGTGACGGTCAGCGAGACCGGCTCGCCGTCCCAGGTCACCTGATGGCGTGCGGGGTCGAGGCTGAGGCGGCCGCGCACCACCGGGTCCGGCAGGTTTTCCGGCACGCTCTCCTCAGTGCTCGCCTTCGCCAGTTCGCTGCGGCGCAGGATCGCGCGGATGCGGGCGACGAGCAGGCGCTGGCTGAAGGGTTTGGTGATGTAGTCGTCCGCGCCCATGGCCAGGCCGAGTGCCTCGTCCGGCTCCTCGTCCTTCGAGGTCAGGAAGATCACCGGCAGGCTCGACTGTTCGCGCAGGGATTGCAGCAGGTGCAGCCCGTCCATGCGCGGCATCTTGATGTCGAAGATGGCAAGGTCCGGCGGGTTCTCCAGCAGGGCTTTCAGCGCGGTCTCGCCATCGGTGTAGAGGCGCGTCGCGAAGCCTTCGGCCTGGAGGCCGATGGAGACGGTGGTGAGGATGTTGCGGTCGTCGTCGACCAGCGCGATCGACTGCTGGCGGGCAGGTACAGGGTCCGGGGCCGAGACAGGTGCAGGGGCGATCTCTTCGGGAGAGGCAGGAGCGGGTGTGGAAGATGCCGTGGGGTCTGCCATGGGATGCGCTGCGTTCCTTCCGATGCAACCGGGCCGATGCAACCGGGCGACCGTGACTAGCCTTTGCCGGGACGAGCGTCCACGCCTTTGCGGCTCGTCCTGAAATTGCCCCGGAATGGTCGATGAGCATTCGTCCTACCTCGCTCGCTCCATTTATTTTTGCGAAAATTTGACGGACAACGGCGGCGGGCGAACAATCGCCGACCGATTCTCGGGCAAAAATGTCGGGGCGAGCCCGGTTCCCGCCGGACCCGCCTTAAATGGAGGAGATGACATTGGCCGCTACCCTTAACTATCCGCTCGCCAGTCAAGGCATAGAAACCGGGGCGAAGATCCTGGCCAACCTGGGCACTGCGCCGCTGGTCGAGCAGGCCATCCGGAACGGCGAGGGCGTCCTGGCCGCGGACGGTCCGTTCGTCGTGGCGACCGGCAAGCACACCGGGCGTTCCGCCAAGGACAAGTTCATCGTCAAGGACGCCGAGACCGCGGATACGGTCTGGTGGGGCAAGACCAACGTGCCGATGACGCCAGAGCATTTCGCCGCGCTGAAGGAGGATTTCCTGGCGGCGCTGGGCGGCAAGGACCAGCTCTACGTGGCCGACCTGTTCGGCGGCTCGCAACCGGAACACCGCGTCAAGGTACGGGTGATCAACGAGTTCGCCTGGCACAACCTGTTCATCCGCACCCTGCTGGTCCGTCCGAGCGAAGCCGAACTGGACAGCTTCGTGCCGGAATATACCATCATCGACCTGCCGAGCTTCCGTGCCGATCCGGAGCGCCACGGCTCGCGCACGGAAACGGTGATCGCGGTCAACTTCACCGAGAAGCTGATCCTGATCGGCGGCACGGCCTATGCGGGCGAGATGAAGAAGTCGGTCTTCGGCATCCTCAACTACCTGCTGCCGACCAAGGGCGTGATGCCGATGCATTGCTCCGCCAATATCGGCCCCGAGGGTGACACCGCCGTGTTCTTCGGCCTGTCGGGCACCGGCAAGACCACGCTTTCGGCGGACGCTTCGCGCACGCTGATCGGTGACGACGAACATGGCTGGTCGGACACCGCCGTCTTCAATTTCGAGGGCGGCTGCTATGCCAAGATGATCCGTCTCTCGCCCGAAGCCGAGCCGGAAATCTTCGCGACGACCAAGCGCTTCGGCACCGTGCTCGAAAACGTCGTGATCGATCCGGAGACGCGCCAGATCGACCTCGACGATAACTCGCTGGCCGAGAACAGCCGCGGTTCCTACCCGATCGACTTCATTCCGAACTGTTCGGAGAAGAACCTCGGTCCGGTTCCGAAGAACATCATCTTCCTCACCGCCGACGCTTACGGCGTGCTGCCGCCGATCGCGCGCCTCACGCCCGACCAGGCGATGTATCACTTCCTCTCGGGCTATACCGCGCGCGTCGCCGGCACCGAGATCGGGGTGACCGAACCGGAAGCGACGTTCAGCACCTGCTTCGGCGCACCGTTCATGCCGCGTCACCCCTCGGTCTACGGCAACCTGCTCAAGGAGCGGATCGCCAAGGGCGGCGTGAAATGCTGGCTGGTCAACACCGGCTGGTCGGGCGGCATGGCGACGATGGAAGGGATCAAGCGCATGCCGATCAAGGCGACCCGCGCGCTGCTCAATGCCGCGCTCGACGGCAGCCTCAACCACGCCGCCTTCAAGGAAGACCCGAACTTCGGCTTCGAAGTGCCGGTTGCGGTTCCGGGCGTGGACAGCAAGCTGCTCGATCCGCGCGGTGCCTGGGCCGACGGCGCCGAGTATGACAAGACCGCGCAGACGCTGGTGAAGCAGTTCATCGACAACTTCACGCAGTTCGAAGCGCATGTCGACGAAGGCGTCCGCAAGGCGGCGCCGGTCGCGGCGTGATCTCTCGCTGAACAGCGCGCAATAACAACGGGGCCTCGGAACTTCGGTTTCGAGGCCCTTGTTTTGTCATCCAGACCGTGCATCTTCCTGTTTCCCTCTCTCCAGGAGAAAGACCATGGGACTTTTCGACGGTATCCTTGGACAAGTCAGCGAACATGCCGATGTAGCGAACCTCGCCTCGAAGCTCGGCATCGAACCGGCGCAGGCGGAAAAGGCGATTGCCGCGCTGGGCCTCGCGCATCAGGAAGAGGGTGATACTGCCCAACTAGCGGCAGAGAAGACCGGCCTGGGCGTCGGCACGATCCAGCAGATCATTTCGGCGATCGGCGGTGAAGGCTCGCTCGGCCAGTTCGCCAGCCTCGTAGGCAGCGATCCTTCGAAGTTCACTGCCTTCCTCGACAAGGATGGCGACGGCAGCGTCATCGACGACCTTACCGATATGGCCAAGGGCTTCTTCGGCAAGAAGTAAGCGGAAAAGCGCCGCCCCGAATGTGATCCGGGACGGCGCTTTTCATTCCGCTCAGCCGGCCTTGCCGGTGGCGATGTAGCTGTCGATGTTCTTCGCCAGCACGTCGAGCGGCACGTTGCCGCCGTCGACCACGGCCTGGTCGAAATCGCGCAAGTCGTAGCGCGCGCCGAGGGCCGCCTGGGCGCGGCTGCGCTGGCGGTTGATCTCGGAGTGACCCATCTTGTAGCCGCAGGCCTGGCCCGGCCAGGAGCAGTAGCGGTCCACTTCGTTGACCACTTCCTCGCGCTTGTTGCCGTTCTGCTCCATGAAGAAGCGGACGGCCTGTTCGCGGCTCCAGCCCTTGGAGTGCAGGCCGGTATCGACGACCATGCGGCAGGCGCGGAAGGCGATCGACTGGAGATAGCCGAGCTGTCCGACCGGATCGTCCGCATAGGCGCCGAGTTCGTCGGCCAGCTGCTCGCCGTAGAGCGCCCAGCCTTCCGAATAGGCGTTGAAGGCCAGGATCGAGCGGATCAGCGGCAGGCGGTTGGCATATTCGCCCTGCCAGACGTGGCCGGGGATCGCCTCGTGATGGACCAGCGTGGGCAGGTCGTACTTGCGGTGCAGGTCGGTGGTGCGCAAGTTGATCCACATCTTGCCCGGAACCGAGCCGTCGATCGAGCCGGCGCCGCCATAGGCGGTCGGCGCGCCGGGTTCCTCGGCCAGCGGCAGGCGGCGCACTTCGACATTGCCCTTCACCGGATCGCGGAAGGCGCGCGGCATCTGGGCGCGGATCCAGTCGATGCGGTGGCGGATGAAGGCCATGATCTCGGTGCGACCGGGATCGCCTTCGGGGAACATGAAGCGCTTGTCGGTGCCGAGCGCGGTCATGCGTTCGCCGACGGTGCCGGTGGTGTAGCCGAGCTTCTTGAGGATCGGGGCCATGCGGGCGTGGAGCGCGGCCAGTTCCTCAAGTCCGCGGCTGTGGATTTCCTCGGCGGGGACCGGGGTGGTGGTGCTGGCGCGCAAGGCCCAGGCGTAGAACTCGGCGCCGTGCGGACGCTCGCGCATGCCCGGATCGCTCTTGGCAAGGCCGCGCTGGCGCTTGAGTTCGGCCAACTGGCGTTCGAGTGCAGGCACGACTTCGCCCGACACGATGGCCTTGGTGCGGTTTTCCCAGTCGCCGGGGATCGTCTTGGTGCGGCCGACCAGCGAGGAGACGAGGCCGCCGCCGTTGTTGCGGGCGTCCTCGATCGTGCTGGTCATCTGCGCGATGGCGCGGTCGAGCAGGAAGTCGGGCGGGACGAGCCCCTCGTCGGTGGCCTTGCGAATGCGCTCGAGTTCGCCGTCGAGCTGCTTGTCGAACTGCGAGAGACGCGAGACGTAGGCTTCGGCGTCCTCGGCGGTCTTCACCGGATGGTCGGCGTCGAGGAACTTGGGCGTGTCGAGATAGGCGCCGACGTTCTGGATGACGACATAGGGGGTGTTGCGCCAGCTGCCCACGGCAACGTCGCCATAGGGCTGGGCGAACCCGTCGAGCGAGGTCTTGTAGGCGCTGCGCACGACCGCGAGGCTGGTCTGCGTCGCATGATCGAGGCCGGTCGCCGGGAATGCCTCGACGCGGGCGAGGTCCTCGCGCAAGGTCCGGGCGAGCGCGGCCTTGCCGGCGAAGGAGCGGTCCTCGGCCTTGGCTCGCAGCGCGGCATGGGCGCCGATATCGACGCCGAGACCGGTGGCGTTCTCGGGATTGTGGCCCAGCAGGTTCCAGGCGATCGAATCGAGCAGGGCGGCGGCGTCCTGCTGGTTCGAAGCCATGGCGGCGCGGGCCACGCCCGGAAGCGCGACGCTGGCGGTGCCGGCGGCGAGGAGCTGGAGGGTGGTGCGCCGCGAGAGAGGGGCGGCCGTCATGTCAGGGTTCTTCATGGCGGCGAAATCTGGCCGGGCCGCCTGCCCGTGTCAAACCCGCTCGCGCGGTGTGAACGAGTGGGCTAGGGATAAGCCATGGATATTGCCCTTTCGCTGATGACCCTGACTATCGTGGCGCTCGTGCTGGGCGCGATTGCGCTCTTTCGGCGGGGCGGCAGTCGCAAGCAGGCCGGGCTCATGCTGGTGCTGGCGGGCGTGCTGATCGCGAATGTCGCGATCTGGACCCTGCCGAATTCGGAGGGCGAGTCTCTGGTGAAGGCTGCGGATACGAAAAAGGCGCCGGAGTAAGCTCCGGCGCCTTTTCGTTTCGACGGGACGTTTCGATTACTTGATCGGACAATCCGGCGCGAGGCGCATGTCGAGGTAGTTGTCCACCGAGCGCATCAGTTCGTCCATCTCGTTCTCGAAGAAATGGTTCGCGCGCGGGATTTCGTCGTGGTGGATGGTGATGTGCTTTTGCGTGCGCAGCTTGTCGACCAGCTTCTGCGTGGCGACCGGGGTGGCGACTGTGTCGCCCGCGCCCTGGATCAGGATGCCCGAAGCGGGGCAGGGGGCGAGGAACGAGAAGTCGTACATGTTCGCCGGCGGGGCGACCGAGATGAAGCCGCGAATCTCGGGGCGGCGCATCAGCAGCTGCATGCCGATCAGCGCGCCGAACGAGTATCCGGCGATCCAGGTGGTCGAGGCTTCGGGATGGATCGACTGCACCCAGTCGAGCGCCGCTGCCGCGTCGGACAGTTCGCCCACGCCGTTGTCGAAGCTGCCCTGGCTGCGGCCGACGCCGCGGAAGTTGAAGCGCAGGGTCGCGAAGCCGCGCGCCACGAAGGTCTTGTAGAGGTGCTGGGTGATGCGATCGTTCATCGTCCCGCCCGCCTGCGGATGCGGGTGAAGGATCATCGCCACGGGCGCGCGCGGGCGCGGCGCGGGCTGGAAGCGGCCTTCGAGGCGACCTTCGGGTCCGGGGAAGATGACTGCGGGCATAAGTTTCGCGAACCTGACCTGTTGAAACTCCCGCGAAAACGGCAGCGATTTGCTCGCCGGCCATCGCGGGAGTGGAAAAAGGGAAGATCGCTATATAGAAACCTTCGCTCCGAAAACAACTTTTCAAGCGATGTCAGCCTCACAGATCTATCTCGACCACGCGGCGACCACGCCGCTCCTGCCTCAGGCGCGCGAGGCGTGGCTGGAAGGGGCCGCGCTCTGGGCCAATCCGTCCAGCCCGCATAAGCAGGGACGTGCCGCCCGCGCCGCGCTGGAAGATGCGCGCGAGCGGGTGAAGAAGGCGCTCGGCTGGCAGGGCGAAGTCCTCTTCACCTCCGGCGCCAGCGAGGCTCTGGCCATAGGTCTTGGCCGTGCCAAGGCCGAGCGGCGGCTGGTCTCGGCGGTGGAGCACGATGCCGTCTACCGCGCCGCGCCCGATGCGCAGGAACTGCCGATGCGCGAGGGCGAGGTGGATCTCGATGCCCTGGCCCAAGTGCAGGGATTGCCCGGGAGGGCGGTCGTGGCGGTGCAGTCGGTCAATTCGGAGACCGGCACGGTGCTGCTGCCTTATGCGGTCAATCCTCTCGTCGACCGGGTGCGCGAGGCGGGCGGTCTGGTGCTGGCGGACTGCTCGCAAAGCGCTGGCAAGATGCCGCTGCCCGATGCGGACATGGTGGTTCTTTCCGCGCACAAGCTCGGCGGTCCGATCGGCATCGGCGCGCTGCTGGTCAAGGACTTCGCCATGCTGGAACCGAGCGGCGGGCAGGAGCGCGGCTATCGGGCCGGAACGGAAAACCTGCCGGGGGCGCTCGGCTTCGCGGCGGCGCTGGAAGCGGGGGGCGTGGAAAGCTGGGCGACGACGGCGGAGCAGCGCTTCGACTTCCGGAACGCGCTGCTGCGGCATGGCGAAGTGCTCCAGCCCGGCGTGCAATGCTCGCATATCTTCGCCGTCGCCGCGCCGCGACTGGCCGCCACGGCGATGCTGATCCGCATGGATGCCATGGGGTTCGCGATCTCGGCGGGGAGCGCCTGTTCGTCCGGTACGCTCAAACAGAGCAGGGTGCTCAAGGGCTTCGGGATCGACGAGGACCTTGCTCGCCGGACCGTGCGCGTCAGCGTGGGCTGGAATACCACGCCGGAGCATCTCGATGCCTTTGCCGAGGCCTGGGCGAAAGTGAACGCGTGATCTATCTCGACTATCAGGCCACGACACCGCTCGCCCCGGAAGCGCGCGAGGCGATGCTGCCGTGGCTGGGCGGCCCGGAAGCCATGGGTTTCGCCAATCCGCACAGCCCGCATAGGCCGGGCCGGGCCGCCGCCGCCATCGTCGAAGTCGCGCGCGAGCAGGTCGCCGCGTTGCTGCCTCCCGGCGGGCGGGTGATCTTCACCTCGGGTGCGACCGAGGCGATCAATCTTGCGCTGGTGGGGAGTGGGGCGAAGGGGCTTGCCGTTTCCGCCATCGAACACGCTGCGGTGCTGGATACGGCGCGGGCGATCGAGCCGGCGACCGTCATTCTGCCGGTGGACGGGACCGGCCTCGTCGATCCCGCAGTGCCGATCCCGGCGGGGACGGGGCTTGTTGCGGTGATGCAGGTCAACAACGAGATCGGCACCGTCCAGCCGGTCGCGGCGCTGGCCGAACGTGCCCATGCGGCGGGAGCGCTGTTCCTCTGCGATGCTGTTCAGGGGGCGGGAAAGCTGGCGGCGCCCGCCGGGGCAGACTTGATCGCGGTTTCCGCGCACAAGCTCTACGGACCCAAGGGTATCGGCGCGCTCTGGATACGTGACGGGCTGGACCTCGCGCCGATGATTCATGGTGGCGGGCAGGAGAAGGGGCTGCGGTCCGGCACGCTCAGTCCTGCGCTATGTGCCGGGTTCGGCGCAGCGGCGAAACTGGCAGCCTCGCGGATGAATGAGGATGCTGCCCACGTCGAAACGCTGTGGCATGCGGCGCGCGAAGGGTTCTCGCGTTGGACGCTGAACGGCTCTCCGGAGCATCGCTGGCGCGGAAATCTCAACGTGCGCCTCCCCGGTCTCGACGTGGCGCGACTCATGTCGGACCTCAGGAATCTGGCCTTTTCCGCCGGTTCCGCCTGCGCCAGCGGGTCGGGACGCCCCAGCCACGTCCTCAAGGCGATCGGACTTTCCGATTCCGATGCCAAAGCCTCTATCCGTCTGGGATTCGGGCGATATAGTGACCTTGGGGAGCTGAAGGATGCCTGCGAACGTATAGAAGCCGCAGCGGCGGCGCAGGGAGTCTGAGTTGCTGAACGTGAGGTTTTTGACCGCGGAAGGAAAACTCGTCCTGGCCGAGGCCGAGACGGGAGACGTGCTTCTGCGCGTGGCGCAAGGCGCCGGCATGCCGCTGGAAGGGACGTGCGAAGGCCAGATGGCCTGCTCGACCTGCCATGTGATCGTCTCGCCCGACTGGTTCGACCGTCTGGAACCCGCCTCGATGGACGAGGAAGACATGCTCGACCTCGCCGCCGGAGTGGCGCGGACCAGCCGCCTGTCGTGCCAGATCGAGCTGACGGAAGCACTGGACGGGCTGGAAGTGCGGATACCCGGCGTTTCGCGGGATATGCAGATCGGCTGAGCGTCACCCCGGACTAGCCCGGGATGACGAACTTCGGCCTGTTCAGACTTCCTCGCCCGGTTTCTTGCGGCGGCGATAGAGTTTCATCGCCTGGTGAATGCCCAGTCCGACCAGCCCCAGCGGCACGATGATGGCTGCGGCCTGGATGAGGAGGCCGATGACCACACCCAGTATGGTGCCCACATTCCCGAGAGCACCCCGGATCGGTCCCATGAAGCCACCGCTCGACGGCGTCCCGGCTTCGTAGGATATGTTTATCCGACTGTAATCGACGCGGCCCTGCATTTCCGCGAGCCAGCTTTTCGCTTCGTCGATCTCTTCATTGACCTTGGCGACGCCGCGTTCGGCTTCGACCAGTTCGGCGACGGTGCCCTTGCGGCTGGCCAGCACTTCCATCAGCCGGTCACGCAGCACGCTGCGCGCGCGCAAACGGGCTTCGGTGTCCACGATCTGTTTCGAGAGGTCTTCACCCGAAATCCCGCTCGAAACCTCTTCGCCTTCCGCAGCGCCGGCGATTTTTCCGAGTTCGGTTCCGAATGCGCGGGCGCGAGGTGCTGCGACCGCCAGCGAGAGGCTGCCCGAGGCGTAGTCGCCCTCGGCGCCGCTCTGCTTCATGTCGAGGATCTGGCAGACTTGCGGGCCTTGCTTCTCGCAGAGATCGGCCTGTTTGCGCTGAACCTGCGGGATCGCGGCAGCGGCCAGCCGATAGCCGTACTCGTAGACATAGGCGATCTTCGGCGCATTCGGTGCGCTCACGGCGATAGGATCGCTATTCCCGGCTGCGACTTCTTCCTTGGCATCGGTTGTCGTGACTTTTTGAAGCCCACGAGGAGACTCGCTCCCACAACCGGCAAGCGCCAGCAATGCGATTGCGATGAGTGATTTGCGCATCGTTTCCCCCTTGGATGGCACACTGATTCGAAAGCGGACGCTATCCGAGCGGCAAGCTATGGAAAACGCTGAAAAGCGGCTTTGGCACAAGGATGCGCGCTGCTAGGGTCGCCCGCATGGTGACCACGACAGACGAAGATTCAGATCCGTTCGACGCCATCGTCGACGCGCCTTTCGATGCCGCGCTGTCCGAGCGTTATCTCGTCTACGCCCTGTCGACGATCACGGCCCGCTCGCTGCCGGACTTGCGCGACGGGATGAAGCCGGTGCACCGCCGCCTGCTCTGGGCGATGCGGCAGCTGAAGCTCGATCCCGCCAGCGCCTACAAGAAGTCGGCCCGCGTCGTCGGCGACGTCATCGGTAAGTACCACCCGCATGGCGACGCCTCGGTCTACGATGCGATGGTGCGCCTCGCGCAGGACTTCTCGCTGCGCTATCCGCTGGTGCAGGGGCAGGGCAACTTCGGCAATATCGACGGCGATAATGCGGCGGCCTATCGCTACACCGAAGCGCGCCTGACGCGCACGGCGATCCACCTCATGGCGGGGCTGGACGAAGGCACCGTCGATTTCGTGCCTACCTATAATGGTGAAGAGAGCGAGCCGGAAATCTTCCCCGGCATCTTCCCGAACCTGCTGGCGAACGGCTCCACCGGCATCGCCGTGGGCATGGCGACCTCGATCCCCAGCCACAACGTCGCCGAGATCATCGACGCGACCTTGATGCTGATCGACAATCCCCATGCCGAGCACGACCAGCTCATGCAGGTCTTCCACGGCCCGGACTTCGCGACCGGCGGCCTGGTGGTCGACAGTCCCGAAGCGATCAGCCATGCCTATGCCACCGGCAAGGGCGCCTTCCGGGTACGCGGGCGGTTTTCGACCGGGAAAGACAAGGCCGGCAACTGGGAAGAGACCGGCGTCGAGAAGCTGGGCAGCGGCCAGTGGCAGCTCGTCATTTCCGAAATTCCCTACATGCTGCCCAAGGGCAAGCTGATCGAGCAGGTCGCCGCGCTTATCGCCGACCGCAAGCTGCCGATCCTCGAAGACATCCGCGACGAGAGTGACGAGCAGATCCGCATCGTCTTCGTGCCCAAGAGCCGCAATGTCGATCCCGAGATGCTCAAGGAGAGCCTCTACAAGCTGACGGATCTGGAAAGCCGCTTCTCGCTCAACCTCAACGTGCTGGATTCGCACCGCACGCCGGGGGTCCTGGGGCTCAAGCTGCTGCTGTCCGAATGGGTCTACAGCCAGATCGACATCCTGCTGCGCCGCACCCGGCACCGGCTCGACAAGATTGCCTCGCGGCTGGAACTCGTCGCCGGCTACATCATCGCCTATCTCAACCTCGACCGGATCATCGAGATCATCCGCACCGAGGACGAGCCCAAGCCGGTGATGATGGCGGAGTTCGGACTGACCGATCGTCAGGCCGAGGCCATTCTCAACATGCGCCTGCGTTCCTTGCGCAAGCTGGAAGAGATGGAGCTTCGCAAGGAGCACGAGGAACTGCTCAAGGAGCAGGACGAGCTGAACAAGCTGCTCGAAAGCCCGGCGCGCCAGCGTACCCGCCTCAAGCGCGATCTTACCAATCTGCGCAAGGACTATGCCGAAGATACCGAAATCGGCCGCCGCCGCACCACGATTGCGCAGGCGACGCCGACGGTCGAATTCTCGATGGACGCGATGATCGAGAAGGAGCCGGTGACGGTGATCCTCTCGCAGCGCGGCTGGATTCGTGCGGCGAAGGGCCACGTCGGGTTGGATGGCGACTTCAAGTACAAGGAAGGCGACGGCCCGGCCTTCGCGTTCCATGCGCAGACCACCGACAAGATCCTGATCGCGGTGGACAACGGGCGGTTCTACACTCTCGGCGCCGACAAGCTGCCGGGTGCGCGCGGTTTCGGCGAGCCGATCCGCACCATGATCGATATCGACGCCGATGCCCACATCGTTGCGGCGCTGCCCTACAAGGCCAAGGCGCAGCTGCTGCTCGCCTCGAACATCGGTCGCGGCTTTGCGGCCGAGGCGGACGAGCTTCTGGCCGAAACCCGCAAGGGCCGTGCGGTCATGTCCACCAAGCAGGGCGTGCAGCTGTCCTTCGTTCGCGAGATTCCGGCGGAGCACGATCACGTCGCTGTGGTCGGCGACAATCGCAAGCTGGTGATCTTCAGCCTGGAGGAACTACCGGTCATGGCCAAGGGCCAGGGCGTCACGCTCCAGCGCTATCGTGACGGCGGGCTGTCGGATATCATCACGCTCAAGCTGGAGGATGGCCTCTCGTGGACGATGGGCGGCGATACCGGCCGCACGCGGACCGAGAAGGACATGGTCATGTGGAAGGTCGCGCGCGGCGCGGCGGGTCGCCTGCCGCCGGTCGGATTCCCGCGGGACAACAAGTTTCAAGGGTAACTCGAAGAGTTACCCGCAGTCCCGGACTTGATCCGGGACCGCTGGCAACTCTTTAGGCGCGAGCTTGTAAATCAGCCGTCTGCCGAGATTTCGGCGCGGCTAGAGTATCAGTTCCTGCCCCAGCCTTTGCGAGGGCAGGCAAGTCCGGGACGACGTAATCGTCAGGATTACGTCGCCGGTTGCGGGTGATGCGGCACGAGGATCAGCGTGCGGCCCTCCACCCGCCAGCTCGCCAGCCGCGAGAGGAGGTTCATGCCGATGACGTTCTGGTCCTCCAGCCCCGGTGCCACGACCACATCGAGCTGACGCGCGACGACGCTGCCGAAGCGCAGTTCGTCCACCGTGCCAAGCTGCGCCGCGACCGTGCCGTTGGCCGTGCGCATGGCGATGTTCTGGCGCAGCGGCTGCGCGCGGACTTCTGCCTCATTGGCAAGCCGGGGCGAGATCGCGGTCAGCGTCGCGCCGGTGTCGACGAGGAAGTCGCCCTCCACGCCGTTGATCGTGGCGTGGACCCAGAAGTGGCCGTCCGGCTTCATCGGCACGCGGGTTTCGCCGCCGCTCACGCTCTGGCGCGAGAGGCCCAGTTCCGGAAGTTCGAGGCCGGGCAGGGCGAAGTCCATGCCGCTGGTGAGACGGGTGGCCTGCGCTACCGTCAGCAGCAGCGCGGCGAGGAGGCCGAGATTGCCGATTCCGCGAATGAAGCCGCCGAACAGCGGCAAGGGGCCGCGCAGCAGGCCGCCCAGCACGGTGATGAAGATCGCCGCGAGTGCAAGCGCCAGCAGCGGCTGGCTTGCGAGGAAGGACAGGAGTTCGGGAAAATCCATCAGCAGCCCATAACAGGAACATCCTGTCTGAAGGCTGACAGGATCACGGCTTCGGCGCGGCGCGCGGAACGAGGATCAGGCGGTTGTTCTCGACGCGCCAGCTTGCGAGCTGGGAAAGCAGGTTCATGCCGATGACGTTGGTTTCCACCTCGCCGTCGGGACCGATCGCCATCGGCAGGCCGTGGGCCTGGATCGAGCCGAACTCGAGCGTGCTCGCCGTGCTCATGCGGGCGACGATCGTGCCGTTTGCGGTGTCGAGCATGACGCCCTGATCGTCGGGATCGGGCTGGAGACCGGCGCGGGCGGCGACGGATTTCGAAACGCCCGTGTAGGTCGCGCCGGTGTCGACGAGAAAGTCCACCGACTCGCCGTTGAGCCTGGCCTGCACCCAGTAGTGTCCGTCCGCGCGCAGGGGGATCACTGTCTCACCGCCTTCGACCGAAGGGGGGCGTGTTTCGTCCAGCCAGAGCGCGGCTTCCGAGCGGGTGTTGTGGAGCGCGATCTGCGTCACCGTCAGGAGCAGCGCGGCGACGAGGCCGAGGTTCGACAGGTTCCGCAGGGTCTGGCCGAGGCGCGGGCGGCGCTGGGCCAGCATGCCAGCCGCCACCGCGACGAGAATGGCCAGGATGGTCAGCGCGAGCAGCGGCTTTTCATAGAGAAGGCTGCCCAGTTCGCCGAGGTTCATGAGTTCTGGCCTGCCAGTTCGGCGTCGAGGAGCGCGGAGACGCGGGCCTCGTCCGGGAATCCTTCGGCGATCCAGCGGTCCTCGACCCGGCGCAGCAGGCGGGCGACTTCCGGCCCGGCACCGACGCCGCGCGCCACGATCTGCCCGCCCTTGAGCGGGAAGGACGGAACCTCCCAGCCGGAGAGGGGCGAGGCATCGGCTCCGGCGATCAGTACGCGGTCGAGCGCACCCTCGATGCCGAGGCGATAGGCAAGGGCACGAGGCTCTGCGGCTTCGTCGGTGCGGGCGGCGGCCGCGGCGAGGCGCTTCTTCTGGGCGCCGGAAAGGCGGAAGCGGGAGGCGACCTGTTCGGCCAGCGATACTTGCGCGGGCAGCAGCGCGGCGAGGCGGCGGATTGCCTCGGGGCGCGCGCCCTGGGCCCGCTCTACGGCAGTGAGGGCGGCAAGGGCCTCGGGACGGGCTTCCGGCAGGATCACCGCCAACACACCCAGTTCGGCCATGCGGGTCACGGTCGGCGCCGGGTCGGGCAGGCCCAGCAGGTTCATCATCTCCATGCCAACCCGCTCGCGCGACAGGCCCTTGAGCGTCGGTGCGAGTTCGGAACAGGCCGCTTCGGCCTCCGCGTCGGCGGGCAGGGTGCCAAAGCGGGCCTGGAAGCGGAAGTAGCGCAGGATACGCAAGTGATCCTCGCGGATGCGCTGGTGCGCGTCGCCGATGAAACGCACATGCCGCGCGGAAAGGTCTTCAAGACCGCCGAACCAGTCGAAGATCTCGCCCGTGACCGGATCGGCGTAGAGGGCATTGATCGTGAAGTCGCGCCTCGCGGCATCCTCGCGCCAGTCGGTGGCGAAGGCCACGGTGGCGCGGCGGCCGTCGGTGGAGACGTCGTGGCGCAGGGTGGTGATCTCGACCGGACCGCCGGGCAGCACGGCGGTGACGGTGCCGTGCTCGATCCCGGTGGGAACGTGGCGGATCTTCGCCTCCCAGAGCCGCTGCATGACCTGTTCGGGCAGCAGCGAGGTCGCCATGTCGATATCCTTGACCGGCTGGCCCAGCAGGGTATCGCGCACCGCGCCGCCGACGTAGCGGGCATTGGCTCGGCCCAGCGCGGCCACGAGCGCGGCAAGGTCGTCGCGGGCCATCCAGTCGGCGGTGAGTTTCTCAGTCATTCCAGTTCAGCCTGCGGGCAAGATTGTGAAGGATGGCGCCGGTGACGCCCCAGATGCGGTGATCGTACCAGGTGATCTCGACGAAGGCATGGCGGGCGCCTTCGGCCTCGATCCATTTCGTCTTCTGGTTGGCCGGGTCGAGGACGAATTCGGCCGGGGCTTCGAACCATTGCGCCACTTCGGCGGGGTTCGGGACGATCGGCAGGTCGGGCGGGATCACTCCGATCACCGGGGTGATCTCATAGCCGCTGCCGGTGCGGTAGAGGTCGCTGGTGCCGATCACCTGCACGTCTTTCGGGTGTATTCCCAGCTCCTCGTGCGCTTCCCGCAGAGCGCCCTCCACAGCGGTTTCGCCGGGGTCGAGGCGGCCGCCGGGAAAGGCGATCTGGCCGGGATGGGCGCGCATCGTCGAGGGGCGGTGCAGCAGCAGCATGCCCGGACGCGGGCGCTCGGTCAGGGTGATGAGCACGGCGGCGGGCTTGAAGGTCTCGATCGCGTGGATGCGCGGATCTATCCAGAGCTCGCTGGGAGCAGCCTCCTGACCGATGGCGAAACGGCGGGAGACGTCGTCGAACAGGGTGCTCATGCGGGGATGAGCCCGAAGGTCGTGCCCTGGCTGGAAACCGTGAGATCCTCGCCGCGCTCAAGGGCGATCTCCACGAGCTGCGCGTAAGTGCTGCGGTTAAGCCGTGCCTCGGTGCCGTTACGGACGCCGAGATAGATCGCGGGAGTCTCGGGATCGCCTTCGCTGCGGATCGGATGGTCCGGTCCGGCGATGACGAGATCGTCGGTGTTGAGCCGGAATATCAGCGCATTGCCTTCCTGCCGGACATCGATGGCGATGAAGGGCACGTCCTCGACCTCGATCGACAGCTTCTCGACCGGCGTGACCAGCCAATGCTGCCCCTCGTCGTCCCGGAGCAGCAGCGAGGCGAAGGCGCGGACCATGGCGGGACGGCGTATCTCGCCGCCCTGATGGAACCAGCGACCGTCGGCGCGGATCGTCATCTCGCTGTCGCCGAGGTGCTGCGGCGACCACTGCGCCACCGGCGGCAGCTTGCGCGCCGCGACCAGTTCGGCGACCTGGGCGAGCGAAAGGGCGTTCAGTTCGGGCGGCGGTTCATACGGCATGGCTTTCCGATGCCAGATCGGGCGCCGCGCGCCAAGGTCCAGTGCCCCGGAAGCTGTGTCGGATCAGCGCAACCAGGGACCGAGCATGCCCTCGCGCGGGAGCACGGCGGGGTTCTCGCAGCGGACGAGCAGGCGGTGACGCTCGAACGGGCCGGGGAGGCTCCAGCCTTGCGTCCACTCGTTACTGTAGCCCCAGAAGCGGCCGTAGTACTCGGGATCGCCGACCATGACCTGCGGCAGCGGTGCGCGCGAGTCGATGCCGGACATCGCCGCCGACATCAGTGCCTGGCCGTAGCCCTGGCCCTGATGGCCGGGCATGACCGCGACCGGGCCGACCATGATCATCGGATGGGCGCGGCCTTCGGGATCGTTGAGCGCCACCGGCCAGCACTGGATCGTGCCGACCAGCATTTCTTCGGTGTCCAGCGCGGCGAAGCTGAGGCCGGGCAGCCAGTCCACGCCCTCGCGCACCTTATAGGCGGTGCGCTTGTGTCGCTCGGGTTCGAACGCGCTGTCGAGGAGGGCCTCGACGAGAACGGGATCGACATTGTCGAGCGGAATGAGAGTGGCAGCTTCGGACATGGCGCGCGCCACTAGGTGCGGCGCGCGCATTTGTCGATTCAATTCGCAATGGCTCCCGGCGGTGTCATCCGGGTAAGCGGCCTGTTTCCACGTCATGCTGAACTTGTTTCAGCATCCATTTTGCCGAACAGACCGAAGCCCGAGCGGCACGATGGATGCTGAAACAAGTTCAGCATGACGAGTGTTCTAGACGAGGCGGTGTGCCTCGACGGTTACGTTTTCGGCGTCAGCTTGAGCAGGTGTCCCGAGGCGTCCGCCGGGCCGTCTTCCAGCAGCCAGATCGTGCCGTCGGCGCCTTGCTCGATCTCGCGGATGCGGTTTTCGAGCGGGTAGCGGGCTTCTTCCACGGCCTTCTCGCCGTCGATCCGGACGCGGACCACGCCGGGCACGGTGAACGAGGCGATCAGCACCTGCCCTTGCCACTGCGGGAACAGCGGGCCGGAATAGAAGATGAAGTCACCCGGCGCGATCACCGGGTTCCAGCTGATCGCCGGTGCGGCAAGATCCGGGCGCGTGGAATGGCGTGGGATCGGCTTGCCGTCGTAATGGTCGCCGTCGGAGACCAGCGGCCAGCCGTAGTTCTGCCCCGGCTTCACGAGATTCAGCTCGTCACCGCCTGCCGGGCCGTGTTCGAGGTCCCAGAGCCGCCCCTTGTCGTCGAAGGCGAGGCCGAGCACGTTGCGATGGCCGTAGGACCAGATCTGGTTGGTCGGCGCGGGCTTGTCGGCCCAGGGATTACCGGGCGCGGGCGTGCCGTCCGGCAGGAGGCGGACGATCTTGCCGAGATTGGTGCCAAGGTCCTGCGCCGGGGTAAACTTCTGCCGCTCGCCCGAACTGACGAAGAGATATTTGCCGTCCGGCGAGAAGGCGAGGCGGTGCGAGTAATGGCCCTGTCCCGTTACCTTGGGCACCTGGCGCCAGATCACCGAAAGGCCCTGGATCGCGCAGGCCGTCGGCTGCGGGCAGGAGAGGGTGCCCTTGCCGACTGCCGCGCCGCGCGTGTCGCCCTGACCGGCCTCGGCCCAGCTGAGGTAGATGACCCGGCCGTCGAGCGTGGCGCCCTTCTGGTCCGGCGCAAAGATCACGTCGCCGAGGCCGCCTTGGCCGCCGTAATCGACCTTGGGCGCGCCCGAGACGGTGCCGGGGGTGCCGTCCGCGAGGCGCAACTTGATCGTGCCCTTCTTTTCGGTGACGATCATCGCGCCGGTCGCCTTGTCGATCGCCATGGCCCAGGGTTCGTCGAAACTCGCGACCTGTTCCACCTTGAACGGCGCTTCGTCGGAGGATGCGGCGGAAGCCTTGTCCCCGGTGGCTGCGGCGCCGCAGCTTGCCAGCACGAGGGCGACGGGCGATACCGCCGCAAGGAACGATCTGGAGATAATCGGCTTGGTCATGTCGGTCGCACCCCTGAATGAATTTGGCCTCCCTCTAACGAACCGCCTCGTCATCGGTGTCGACGAAGCGGGGAGAGGGCCTCTGGCAGGGCCGGTTGTGGCGGGTGCGGTGGTGCTGTGCAAGCCCCGGCCTTCCGGGCTGGACGATTCCAAGAAGCTCTCGGGCAAGCGCCGGGCCGAACTGGAAGCCACGATCAAGCGCCGCTGCCGCTGGGCCGTGGGCGTCGTGGACGTGGAGGAGATCGACCGCATCAACATCTTCGGAGCGACGATGCTGGCGATGACCCGCGCCGTCGCCGCGCTTTGCGATCAGCTCGGTCAGGACCCGCACGAGGTGCTGATCGACGGCAACATGACGCCGATGAACCGCACGGCCGAGTGGCGCTGGCAGGCCCGTGCCATCGTCGGCGGCGACGCGTTGGAGCCCTGCATTTCGGCGGCCTCGATCATCGCCAAGGAGCACCGCGATCGCCTGATGCGCGAACTGGCCGAAGCGCATCCGCATTACGGGTGGGAGCGCAATGCCGGTTACGGCACCGCGCAGCATCTGGCGGCGCTGCGCCTGCACGGTCCCACGCCGCACCATCGCCGCAGTTTCTCTCCGGTCGCGCAGCTGGAGATGGCGCTTTGAAGGGCTTCACCGCCGCCTCGGTCGCCGGGCAGGCGGGCAAGTGCTTCCTCGTCACCGGCGCCAATACCGGGATCGGCTACGAGGCGACCCGCGTGCTGGCGGCACGCGGCGCGCGCGTGCTCATGGCCTGCCGTAGCGAGGAGAAGGCGCGGCTTGCCATGGAGCACATCCGCATGGAGGTGCCCGGCGCCAATCTTGCCTTCGTGCCGCTTGACCAGGCCGACCTGTTCAGCGTGCGCGAATGTGCCGAGCAGGTCGCGCGGGACGAGCCACGGCTCGACGTACTGGTCAACAATGCCGGGGTCATGGTGCCGCCGCTCGAACGCACCGTGCAGGGGCACGAGTTGCAGTTCGGGGTGAACCATCTCGCGCCCTTTGCGATCACCGGGCTGTTGCTGCCAAAGCTTTCCGAGACGCCCGGCGCACGGGTGGTGATCACCGCCAGCCTTGCGCATGTGCGGGGGCGGATCGCCTGGGACGATCTCGATGCGCGCCGCAGCTACCGGGCGCGTCAGCGTTATGGCGACAGCAAGCTGGCGAACCTGCTTCACTTGCTGGAACTGGACCGCCGCCTGCGTGCTGCCGGTTCGCCGGTCAGCGCGATGGCCTGTCATCCCGGTATCGCAGCGACCGAACTGGGGCGCAATTCGCTGGGGTTCCGGCTGCTGTTCCCGTTGGCGGGGGTGGTGCTCAACAGCGCCGAGGACGGTGCCTGGCCCACGCTCCAGGCTGCGGCCGATCCCGGTGCGGCACCGGGCGAGTATTATGGCCCGCAGCGGTTCCTCGGAATGTCCGGCCCTTCCGGCATCGCGAAGCGCAAAGCCACCGCCCGCGATGCGGAGGCGGCGCGCCGGCTTTGGGAAGTCAGCGTGCAGATGACGGGCATCGATTGCGGCCTGGCCGGTCTCTGAAGGGTTCGGGAAGGGCGCTTTGAATCTTTCCGGCACAGCGTTTCACGAAGAAGATTCAGTCACCGAAAAGCAGGTCGTCCCGAGTATGCCGGCAAGAGCCTGAAATGCCGCCCTTCGGGAAATTTTTCTCGGTGAGTCCGAGGAGTCACAACCCCCATATCTTGAGTCCTACGAGTCGATCCTGACTCGACATCTTGTGCCGGATTCGTTTTGTTCCGTTTGCTGAACAAGTGAATCACTAGGGAATCCCACGAGTCGCGGGTTGACGCTGAGTCCGGAAAGACTCACTAGGGCGTCAATCCACAGTTCAATTTCCCGGAGCAAACATGGGCCAGATACTCGTCAAGCAGAAGATCCGCGCAGCCGCGCCGGCGCCTACGCCGAAGGAACTTCTGCCGCTTGGCCAGATCATTCCGGGCGACTGCATCGAAGCGATGCGTTCGATCCCCGATGCCAGCGTCGACATGGTCTTCGCCGATCCGCCCTACAACCTCCAGCTCGGCGGCGATCTTGCCCGTCCGGACGGCAGCCACGTCGATGCCGTCACCAACGACTGGGACAAGTTCTCCAGCTTCGCCGCCTACGACCAGTTCACCCGCGACTGGCTGACCGAAGCGCGCCGCGTGCTCAAGCCCGAGGGTTCGCTGTGGGTGATCGGTTCGTACCACAATGTCTTCCGCCTCGGCGCGATCATGCAGGACATGGGGTTCTGGATCCTCAACGACATCATCTGGCGCAAGGCCAACCCGATGCCGAACTTCAAGGGCACCCGCTTCACCAATGCGCATGAGACGCTGATCTGGGCCTCGATGGGCGAGAAGTCGAAGTACACCTTCAACTATCGCGCGATGAAGACGCTCAACGACGAGCTTCAGATGCGTTCGGACTGGGTCCTGCCGATCTGCAACGGTTCCGAGCGCCTGAAGAAGGGCGGTCGCAAGGTCCACCCGACGCAGAAGCCGGAAGCGCTGCTCTATCGCGTTATGCTGGCCACCACCAATGCGGGCGACGTCGTGCTCGACCCGTTCTTCGGCACCGGCACCACCGGCGCCGTCGCCAAGCGCCTCGGCCGCGAGTGGATCGGCTGCGAGCGTGAGGGTGACTACCGCGAAGCCGCGCTGGAACGCATCGAGATGGCGCTGCCGCTCGACGAGCGCGCGCTGAAGACCATGCAGTCGAAGCGCAGCGCCCCCAAGGTCGCCTTCGGCACCCTGATCGAGACCGGCTGGATCAAGCCCGGCACGAAGCTGACCGACAAGAAGGGCCGCTTCGAGGCCATCGTCCGCGCCGACGGTTCGCTGGCTTGCGGCAATGCCAACGGTTCGATCCACGGCCTCGGCAAGGAATTGCAGGAAGCGCCCTCGTGCAACGGCTGGACCTTCTGGCACCTGGAGCACGAAGGCAAGGTCAAGCCGATCGACGCCATCCGCCAGCTCTACATCCTCGCCACGGAGCCGTGAGGTTGGCGCTTAGCCTTCTCGCGCCCTTGTGAGCGTAACGAAGAAACCCCGGAGCGGCTTTTGTCGCTCTGGGGTTTCTTCGTTGGTTTTGCCTCTTCGCGGATATCCGGGGATTGAACGCAGGCCTGAGTTTGAAAGGTGTGCCGGTTTGCGAGGCACGCGATTAGCCAGAGGTAATCGCGCGCCTCGCAAAACCTGTTCTTCATGGTCAGCGCCCGCGCTATGGGGCCTGTCATGACCCGCACCGTTTACATCCGCCCGACCGCCTTTGCCGACAGCCCCCAGAGCGAGGAGGGCGAAGCAATCCGCCTGGGCGGTTCGATGGTCTGGGCCAGTCGGTTCGCGCTGATCGTGCGGGAGAACGGCAAGGTTCTCTCCCGCCGCCGGTTCGGGGCCGGAGAGGCCGCGGAGGCCCTGGCGACGCTTCCTGCCGATCTTGGCGCCGAGGCGGAACTCCAGTGGTCCAACTTGCGCAAGGTCCATGCGCCGCTCGTCTGCGGCGCGCGCACGATTCGGCTGGAGCAGCCGCAGATCGCCGGCATCCTCAACATCACGCCCGACAGTTTCTCCGACGGCGGCAAGTTCCTCGACGACGCGCAGATCGCCTCGGACCATGCCGCCGCGATGCTGGAGGCGGGTGCGGCGATGATCGACATCGGCGGCGAGTCCACCCGGCCCGGCGCAGCGGCGGTATGGGAAGGCGACGAACTGACCCGCGTGGTGCCGATGGTCGAGCGACTGGCGGCGATGGGCGCGGCCATCAGCGTCGACACGCGCCGTCCGGCGGTGATGGAGGCCACGCTGAAGGCGGGCGCGCATATCATCAACGACGTTTCCGCCTTGCGCCACGATCCGCGCAGTCTGGAATTCGCGGCGGCCTCGGGCGCGCCGGTGGTGCTGATGCATGCGCCGGGCGACGGCGATGATCTCCACTCGAACGGCGACTACGACGATGTCGTGCTCGACGTGTTCGACTGGCTGCGCGCATGTCGTGACACCGCCGTGGCGGCGGGGATCGCCCCGGAGAACATCCTGCTCGATCCCGGCGTCGGCTTCGGCAAGACGCTGACCGAGAACCTCCAGCTAATGAACGGGCTGGCGCTGTTCCATGCGCTTGGCCAGCCGCTTTTCGTGGGTGCGAGCCGCAAGCGCATGATCGGTGCCCTGTCGAACGAGGCACCGGCCCACCAGCGGCTCGGCGGTTCGGTCACGCTGGCGCTCAAGGCGATGGACGCGGGTTCGCACATCATCCGTGTCCACGACGTGGTGGAAACGGTTCAGGCCGCCCGCGTCTGGCGGGGGCTGCGCGATGCGGCGCTCACCGACTTCGCGCAGCTTCCCTGAAAGTTCGGTCAGACCGCAAGGTAGCCGCCGTCGACCGGATAGTACGAGCCGGTCACGAAGGACGCGCGCTCGGAGAGCAGGAAGGCCGTGACCGAGGCGATTTCCTCGGGGCTGGCCAGCCGGTTCAGCGCGTGCTTGGCGGCAAGTCCGGCCCGCTCCTCGGCCGTCATGGTCTTTTCCAGCGCGGGCGTGGAAACGAAGCCGGGGCCGACGGCATTCACGCGCACACCTGCATCCGCATAGTCGAGCGCGGCCACCTTGGTCATGCCGACCAGGGCATGCTTTGCCGTGACGTAAGCGGCGGAACCGGACCATCCCACGGCGCCGAGGATCGAGGCCATGTTGACGATAGCGCCGCCGCGGCGCTCGACCATGGCGGGGATCTGGTATTTCATCGCATAGAACACGCTGTTGAGATCGACATCGAGCACGCGCGACCAGGAATCGAGCGGGATGTCCGCCAGCTTCATCGAAGGCGCGCCGATCCCGGCGTTGTTCACGGCGAAGTCCAGCCGGTCGAACATGCCGAGCGTGAAGGCAACCAGCGCCTCGTTCGCGGCCGGATCGGCGACATCGAGACGGAACACCGCCGTGCGCTCGGCGCCAAGTTCCTGCGACAGGGCACGGGCGGCTTCCTCGTCGAAATCGGCTATCACGACGCGCCCGCCGAGGTTCACGAGTTCGCGTGCTACCGCCGCGCCGATTCCCGAGGCCGCGCCCGTGACGATGCCTGCCTTGTCCTTGAAATCCATGATCTTCATCTCCTGATGAGGCCTCAACTCTCAGGCTAGCAGGGAGGTCCGGGAGACTTCGATGCTTTCTTTGCAAGGCGCTGCGCGCGGATCGGCACTCTGCCGGAGGACGATTTCGCGACAAAAGTGGCTCGGCGATGAACTGGGGATTGCGGGGATATGAACGACTTCCCCCTGGTGTGTCGCCCTGTGAACGCACCGGCCGGAACGTCGCGTAACCGGCGCGGTTCGTCCCGGTGGCGGGAGGAAAATCGCGAACGCGCTCGTTTCGCTAACGAACGCAGGCAATCGGGCCCGCGTTGTTCAAGCGAAAGGGAGATGTCCCGTGAAGCAGACCAACAAGCCCCGCACCGCCCTCGTTGCGCTCGTAGCCGTTCCGGCCCTGGCGCTTCCGGCCGTAGCCATGGCCGTGCAGCCGATCATGTACGAGGAGAAGGTCGCCCGTAACGAGGAAGCGCTGGTCATCCAGAACCCGATCGGCGGCGTCCAGAACAGCAAGTGGTACAATTATCGGGCCAACGTGAACGAAAGCCAGAAGGAACTGTCGAGCGACCTGCGTCATGCCTCGGACATCGAGGATCGCCGCGATGCCTGGGAGGAATATGCCGGCGAGTTGCACAAGGAACGCGGCAAGTATGTCAGCTATATGAGCAAGCGTGGCTACCGCGTGCCGCAGGTCTACTTCGAGAACCTGTAACGCCGGTCAGCGGAGGAATGCCGACAGGTCAGGCTTGTCGGCATTTTTCGTGCCCGCGCGGCGCTTAGGCCGCGTTGTCGATGCCGAGTTCGCTGAGTTTGCGATAGAGTGTCGAGCGGCCGATCCCGAGCCGCCGCGCCACTTCGGTCATGCGGCCGCGATAGAGTCCGATGGCGAGCCGGATCACGTCGGCTTCGATCTCGTCGAGTGGGCGCAAGTTGCCGTCCGGCGTGTAAAGCATGACGCCCGCGCTTTCCTGCATCGGGTTCCCGGTAGCCGGCACGAGGCCCGAGCCAAGGATGTTGAGGAGCTGCGGGAAATCTTCCGAAGTCAGGGCGTCGCCGTCGCAGAACACCGCTGCGCGGAATAGTACCGCCTGGAGCTGACGGACATTGCCCGGCCAGTCATAAGCGGCAAGCAGGGAGAGCGCGCCATCGGTGATGCCCAACTCGCGCAGGCCCGGCTGCTCGCCGATGCGGGCGAGGAAAAAGCGGGCGAGGGCGGGAATATCGCCGATGCGTTCGCGCAGCGGCGGCAGGCTGACTTTGGTCGGCGACAGGGCTTCCAGCAGTTCGGGCAGGAAATGGCCTTCGCTGACGAGGTCCTGCAAAGGCAGGTTGCTGGCAGCTATCAGGCGGGCATCGATGCGGAACGAATGGCGCGCACCGATCGGGCGCACGTCGCTCTTGCGGATCGATTCCAGCAGGCGTTCTTGCACGGAAAGCGGCAGGCGGTCGATCTCGTCGAGCGCGAGCGTGGCGCCGTCGCAATGTTGGAGCGCGCCGATCTGCCGGTCGAAAGCACCGGGGAAGGCGCCTTTTTCGTGGCCGAACAGCGTGGATTCGATGGAATTGGCCGGTAGTCCACCGACATTGACGATCCGCAGCGGCGATTTCGCGCGCGGGCTGGCCGCGTGCATCGCCCGGATCAGCATCTCCTTGCCTGAGCCGGTGTCGCCTTCGATCAGCACGGGACCATGCCCGCGCGCGGCCTTGGCGGCGACGGCCAGCGCCTTGCGGAAGTTCGGTGCGGCCCCGATCATCGATTCGAAATCGGGGTTGGAAGGCATCTTCTCGGTGAGCGGCGCCAGTTCGTCGCGCGGGGCTTCGCGTGTGGTGGCGGAGCGCAGGGCGTGCATCAGCCGGTCCGGAGCGACCGGTTTCACCAGATAGTCGGTCGCGCCTGCACGCATGGCCTCCACCGCGAGGAGCGGCGAAGTGCTGGCGGTGAGCATGAGGATCGGCAGGGCCGGGCGGCGGGATTTCAGCTCGGCGATCAGCGCGCAGGCGTCGTCTCCGGGAACCCATTGGTCGAGGATGATCGCGGAAAGCTGCATGCCCTGCCGCGTGCCGAGCGTGGCGATCGCGGTCTCGGAATCGCGCGCGATGACCGTGCGCCAGCCTTCCCGCGCCGCCAGCGCGGAGACCAGGCGGCTCTGGGCCGGCTCGTCATCGATGAGCATGAGGAGGCGCTGTTCCTGGTCCGCCATAATTCGCCCGCCCGTGTCGCCTCCTTGGTGTTGCCTAGCGCATGTAGAAGAAACCGGTAAAGAGCGGATTAAGATTGATCCGCAGACTTCCGCCGATTTTGGGCCCTACGGTGGGAAAACCGAATCCAAAATCGTCAATAGCTTAGCGCATCTTGGGAAAACCGGAAGAGATCTAGAAACGGCCCTTCGCGACCTCATCATCCCGGTCAAAGCCATCTACTTCGACCAGATTGCAGCGGGCACGAAGTCGCACGAGTTTCGGTCGCAGGATGAACGCTGGACCAAGCGCCTCGAAGGCCGGACCTATCGCCACGTCGTGATGACGCGGGGCTATCCGAAGGGCGGCGGCGTGGAGGGCGTAACCCGCCTGACGCGAGTGTGGCGCGGCTATGACCTGCGCACCATCCAGCATGAACACTTCGGGGCCGATCCTGTCGCCGTCTTCGCGATCGATGTTTCGAAGGCGGCGGTATGAAGCGGCCCTGCATCCACGGCGCGGAGTGCGACGGGACCGGCCTCGACTGCGGGCCTGATTTCAGCCGCAAGAAGCCGACGCCAAAGCCCGCTGCCGAACTCACCGAAATTCGCGCCCGAGCATGGGCCACCCGCCGCGCCAAGTATGGCGAGCGCGGCCATCATGGGAGCTATTCGCGATGACCATGCCTGAGACCACCCAGAGCGATCTTGTCGAGCAACTCGAAGCCTGGTCGGATAACGATGCCGAGTATGGGCACCACGAAAGGTCAAAGGCGCTCGCGCAGGCCGCCGCCGAGATCACCCGCCTTCGAGCCGATTCCGAGCGCCTCCGGAAGATCGAATACCAGATCGACGGCGGCCGGTTCAACGAATGGCCCACCGAGACTTTCGTCTGCCAGCTTCGCATGCAGTCACGCGATAGTCTGGATCCTGAGTACAGCCAGTTCATGGCGGCCACGGCGAAACGCATGGAGAGCTTGCGCGCCCACTGCGAGGCTATGGCAAAGGCGCTGGGCACCGCTCGCGACCTTCTCGAATGCATCGAGCAGCGATCGGCCGACAACATATGGTGGGTCAAGGCCGACGACCCTGAGACCGCTTGTGGAGACGCCTATCATGCGGTCGACACCGCCCTTGCCGCCTACCGAGGGGAGAACGCTGCATGATCGTCACCTTCCTAAAGGGCGCGGCACTTCTCGCGCTATTCATTGCCATGGCGGGCAGCATGGTTTTCCGGATGGGCAATAGGTGGATCTGCAACGGCATGAGCCGTTTCGAGAGGGCTGCGTGGTGGCTCGGCACGCTGTCATGGGCTGGCTTAGGATTGGTCCTGTTTGCCTTCCTTTCGTACTATCTAGGAGGATTGTTCCCATGACCCCTAACCCCGAGCAATCAGAGAGGATTCTTGCGCTGGCGGCGCGTGTCGAGGCGGCGGACGGGCCTAACTACGCCTTGGAGGTCGAAATCTTCAAGGAGCTCCACCCTGAGTTCGCGGAATATGTCCAAGGGCGCGGCGGCCTCGTTCATCCTTGCGATGGAAGCGACGTGCGCGTGCCCTCTGACGTGAGGCCGGGCAATTACACTGCGTCGATCGATGCAGCCGTGAGGCTGGTGCCGGAAGGGTGGTGCTGGACCATCAACACCTTCGGTGAGCCCAACGATTCGGCATCCGCGTATGTCCTCGCCGAAACCGGGAAAATGGTTAGGCCTGAGCGTCAGTACATCGCCACGCCCGCCCTCGCTCTTTGCGCCGCCGCCCTCCGCGCCCGTGCAGGAGACGGAGCATGATCCGCACCACCATCCTAGCGCTCCTCCTGACCGGCTGCGTCAAGCCCGGCGGAGAGGCTATCGAACACTGCAAGAGATCCGCCCCTCCTTGGGGTATGGCTGAATGCTATGAGGGGAGGGGGAGGTGATCCGCTACGAACTGTGCCCGCCGCGCAAGACCGGCGGGCAGCAGGTCAGCAGGAGCGACAACGGCGTGAAGGGCGTCCACGAGATCGACGGCGCCCCGACCGGCGTCGAGGCCTGCTGCAATCTCCACCGTAGCCAGTTCAAGAACCGGGAGGCCGTGCGGGAAATGATCGAGTGGGCGCTGGCATCTGCTAACATGGCACTTCCCGATTCGTGAGGCGCCGATGACCGACCTATCCACCCTCCGTCAAGCTACCGAGGACGACGTAGAGCGCGCCCTAGATGGCGCCTATGTAGCGCTGCCGCTGACCGATAAGGCTGCGGCGCTGGAGTTCTTCAACCTCATGCTAGACCAGCTTGCCGGTGAGGGTGCCGGCGAGGACGATTAAGCAGCGGCCCCATCTGGGGCGGGTGCAGGCTCCTCTCGACAGAATTTAGGCAGGACAATCTGGTAAGGCTCAAGTCCCAGCGCAGCGGCGCGGCGCTTCTTGACGTTCATCTTCCACGCTTCAAGCAAGCAGTTCATATCCGTGAAGCGGATGTAGCCGGCCTGGTATGCGTCCTTCACGGGACATGGCTTGGTGAGCGTGTCCCAATAGTTCTGAACCTGCCAAAGCTGGGCTATTCCAGCCTTCACCAGCCAGGCCAGCGCCAAGCGGATTGCCGCAGTGGGCTCGATAGGATCTAGCCTCGCCCTCCCGATCGGCTCCTCCAGAATCCAGAGGGCATGCAGGCACATTCGGAAAGAATCGGGTTCGGGGGTAGCCATGCCCCCTCATACTCCAATTGAGAACATAGAGGGAACATTGTATAAAGGGTCTCTCCCGATTCGAGAAAGGCCTTCCTCATGGCTACCGATCAACTGACGCTTCCCCTAACCGACGAAGATCTGCTTACGCTTGCAGTGCATCGGCACGCGCGAGCGGATCGCGGGGGAGCATCGACGGAGGATTACCTCCAGCTCGTCGACATCTTCCCGGCAGTGCTCCAGCGGCTAAGGCAGAAGATGCAGCAGGCCGCCGAGTTCATCGAGATACCCCGGCTTCGCGACGCCGAGCTTGAGCGCATCTGCTATTGAGGCGGCTGCCCGGCGCGCGCCTCGGCATCATGCGCCCGGATCGCATCTACCTTCGCCGCGCACTTGTTGAACGCCTTGATGTAGATGCCCCGGCTCTCGATGATCGAGGCGACCGTCTCCTGCGGCACGTCCTGCACGGTGCAGCGCTCCATCAGCCCGGCAGGGATGCCTTCATAGACAAGCGGCGGCGCCGAGGCGATCTCACCTTTGCTGTTCGAGCACCCGGCGCAGGTCAGCAGGCAGGCGGCGAGCCATGAGTTCGCGAACTTCCGCATTGCTTTTCTCCAGTTCACGGATCTGGACGGCTGAGGCGACGCCCTGTTGTTCGATGAGGGCGAGCTTGTCCTGGAGCAGCAGCGTGTTTTTCTGCTCCAGCGCTCGCAGGCGGTCCTGCTCAGCGACGTGGGCTGACAAGCCCTTGTTGGCGACGCCGAGGGCTGCGATCTGGTCGTCTTTCGTGGAAATCTGGTCGTTCTGCCGCTGGATGTGCAGATAGCCGGCTATCGTGGCGCCGACCCCGCAGACGGCCAGAACGCCGACCATCGCGAACAGTTCGGACTTCCAGGGGGTCAGAAAGCTGATGAGCCATTTCACGGCCTGTCCTCCTCTTGAGCTTTCGCAGCCGCCACCCTCTTGTCGGTGTTGGCGCGCAGTTTGACCCCCAGTTTTTCGTAGACGATGCGTTCAAGCATCCGGATCGTGACATTTGCCCCCAGCCATCCGAACAGGCCGACGATCGGGCTGGTCCACAGGGGATCTAGGCCCATCGCCAGGCAGAGGAGCATGACGAGGAAGCCGACGAAGCCGGACGAAACGGCCTCGGTCATGGCGCGCAGCCAGTTCAGCTTATTGCCCTTGTCGTGCTCGCGCATGGCGTGCCCTAGAAGGCCGCCGACGGCTGCAAGCAGGGTATAGGCCGCTGCTGTGAGCCAGTCGGATAGCGAGAAGTGTTCCATGTTCTCTAAAGACCTCGGCGATCTTGAGAACAAATCGTGATTCCGCTATCAAGTGCGGGCCGGAAACGCTGCGTCAACAGCGCCCGGCCCTGACCATAGACGTAAGGTGATACGACATGGCTGACCGACACTTGCCCCCGCCTGACCTTCTCCGCAAGATTCTTGATTACAATCCCGAGACCGGCGTTCTGACGTGGCGCGAGCGCCCCCCCGAATTGTTCAACGCTTCGCATCGACCGGCCGAGATCGAGGCAAGAATATGGAACGGGCGCTTTGCAGGTAAGCCGGCGCTTGCATCGAAACGAAACGGGTACTTGTGCGGGAACCTTTTTGGTCGATCCGTGCGCGCCAACCGAGCGGCTTGGGCGTGGATGACCGGCTGCTGGCCGGATCACGTCATCGATCACGCCAACGGCGTCAAAACCGACAACCGCTGGCGCAATCTGCGAGAGGTTACGCAGGCCATAAACGCTCGGAACTGCTCCATGAGCATCAATAATACCTCTGGGCACAATGGTGTCTCGTGGGATAGCCGTGACAGGCGATGGCGCGCGGAAATAAAAATCAATGGCACGAGAGTGTGGTCGGGTCGGTTCGGCGATCCTGTAGAGGCTGCCGCAGCCCGCAAGGATGCCGAGCGTCGATTCGGATATACCGCGAGGCACGGCCTTTCTCCGGACGTGAAGAGGTGATGTCATCACGCCCCCGTCGCGGCTCAGCGAGCCCATTCGCCGGTCTTGCCGTGCAGCCACGTCAGGAACTGGCCGACGGTTTTACCCTTGAGAATCGAAGGGTTCGCATTCGTCGCCGCAGATCCGGCAATTTGGTCTGCCCGGTCGTTCACGTCAGCAGCGATCACCTTGGCCGCCGTGCCCGCGCCGAAGAAGTGCGCGGCATAGAGCGACGCCTTGTTGATCGGGATGCCCTTGGCCTTGAGGGTGGCGACGTTCTTCTCGGTGAAGGTCTTGGCGCGCGCGGTCTGCTCGCTCTCCGGCGGGGTCAGCCCGCCGAAGGCCTTGCTGGCATCCGCGCCCCACTTGCCGCCTTCGCCGATCCAGGTTGCCTTGATGAACTGGTAGAGGCCGGACGCGCTGGAGGTGCTCGCCTTGATGTACGGGCGATTATTGCTCTCGATCTTTGAGAGCATGGGCCAGTAGTCTTCGGGGATGCTGGTGGTCGCGGACATGCGCGGTGCTCCGAATGCGTCTAGGAGATTATCGAAGGCAAGGACGTTGCCGGGGTCGTTGAACAGGCCGGGCCGGGAAATGGCACGGACGGCATCGAAGGCGGCCTTGCGCGGATCGTCCATGGCAATCAGGCTTCCGTCTGCGCGTCGACGATCAACTGAATGCGGGCCACGTCTCCGTCGATCAGGTTCCGGGTGTTGGTGATGACACTGATCACGTTGCGAGCTTGCTGGTAGGCCATGCTCGCAGGGGATAGGTCGGTGATCAGCGCTTCGAGATCCTCGGCAAGCGTTGCGACCTTGCCAGCCTTGAGGGCGGCGGCCACGGCCTGCGAGCCTTCGAGCGACTTGATGTCGCGCTGGCGCTGAAGCTCGGCAATCTGGGCGTCGATTTCGGAAACGGTCGGATCAGCCATGTCAGCCCTCTCTCTCAAGTCGAAATGCGGTAAGGGTCATGCCGTCAGGTCCCGGCATCTCGACGCCCCGGACAAGGCCGTTTTCATCGAGCGACAATGAGGGCCGCTTGGCGAGTACGGAGACCACCGAAGTGCTCGTAGCGAACGACCCAGCGAGTGACGCGATATGCGTTTCGTGGGCGGCGACTTCGATTTGGAGCTGGGCAAGATCGCTCTCTAGGCGGTCTATGCGGCGCTTCTGCTGGAAGCCGTTGTAGGACATGAGCAGCAGGATCGCGAAGGTCATGACGAATTCCATAAATCAGGCTCCTTCCCGCGGCAGTGGCATGGTAATGGGCGCGGCGACCGGAGCGTCATCCGCTTCCACGCCGTCAAGTTCGTCCAGGGTGTCGGCGACGTTGATGCGCATGGTCTGGCCGGTCAGGTTGACGAACAGACCGGAGCGGATGCCGTTGGGGTCATCGAACACTTCCCGGCGCCCTTCAATGCGTGAGCGCGGGAAGATCATGCGGCCTTGCTGGAGGGCGGTGGCCGTATCATCGCCTTCGCCAACCGTGACCGGCTCGATGATCTTGACCTCGATCGGATTGATCATCCCACCGGCGTCGAGCACCGTCTTCTTCACCCGACCATATTGGTCCGATAGCTGATCGATCGCCGGGCCAGCGCCCATGTCGTACATGATCGCGCTGGGGTTGATGCCGTCGCATGGGCGCATCACGGCGATGATGCATCCGGCCGGGATCTCAAGCCGCTCACCGGCGGCCGTCTTGAGGTGCAGCATGAAAACTCCTTCCGCCCGAGCATGCCGGGGGAAGGGCGGTCAGATTACCGCCGTCAGCGATCCATACGAAAGGCTTGTGCCGCAGCAGCTAGAGCAGGTTCGGCCTCAATCCCGAGTTCGCGATAACCTTCAACGTCCCGCTGCGCCTTGTCTAAGTGGACCGGAACAAGGTCCCAGGACGCCTCCCGAAGGGCAAATACCAACTCAGGTCGCGCGACAAGGCAGGTGATTTCGCGGCGGTTGATCTCGACCTTCATCAGATCGGCGTAGCGGGCGACGGCCGGGATCAAGTAGCCACGAAGGCTGATGTCGAAAGCGAGGCCGGACCTGTTGGTGACGAACAGGCGATCTTCTGATGGGGAAACCGCCTCGTATCCATAGAAGTCCAACAGCGCCGCGATCGCGCCAGGCGTCCCTACAAAATCGACATCACGGAATCGACCTTCCCGCCATGCGGGTAGCGCGCCATGGATCATCGCGGCAAACGATCCGATGATCAGGAGGTCAGTGGTTGGTGACATCGAGAATTACCCAATAGCTGAGGCTGGGGTCGTAAACCCCGTCGGAATTGAGGCCGAAGTGATCGTTGGTAGAGCGGGGATCGATGTAGAAACCGCCACCCCCGTATCGCCATCCCCCGATCTCGGTCAGGCGCTGCGTAACCGGGATGCCCTCTGTGTTGACATCGATGTTGACGTCCTCGCGCCAGTAAGGCCCTACGCTGGGGGCTATGGCGTAGGTTCGGCCGGAGGGCTCTACGGTCGCCGGGGCAACCACCATGGGTGTGACATCCGCGCGGAAGGTGGTGTTTCCGGCCTCATCGAAAAGCGCCAAGGAAACGCCGCTGGTCGGCTTCTGAGGTGGGACGCGATCATAGATCCAGTAATCGACATAGTAGCCGGCCGACGGGTTGTAGATGCCGAAATTGAACGCATAATTCGCACCCGATCGGCTTTCGGTGACCACGGCCGCGCTGCAATTGACGGGGCGGTAGGCGATGATCGGATTGCGCCCTCCACTGAGATTTGCAGCCTGGCCGGATGCGGTGATGCGGCCTTTGCCGACCAACATCATCTGCGGCCAACGCGTGTCAAACAAAACGCGGCCATCCGGCGCCCAGATAACTCCTGCCACTGCCATGTCATTGAAACCCGTAGTGTATGTCGGTGATAGAACCGGCGGGCAGGTTCAGGGTGTTGTAGTCGATCGTATTCGCGCCCGTCAGTCGGACGATCGCGTCCTGCATCTTCAGGAACGGGATGTTGTAAAACTGGACGTTGAGCCAGACCTTGTTGCCTGGTTGCAAGTCTGGAATGACAAAGCTCCCTTGCCGGGGTCCCGTCAGGGTCAGGGTTCCGGCGTAGCGGCCAGCGAGAGAGGTGGTGTCGAAAACTACCGCTCCCGCCGGGTTCCAGAGACGAAGGCCTGCCACCCTCAGACCACCGCCTGATCGCCGAGCTGGTACATCTTCTGGCTGTTCGAATAATAGCCGATGATAGTGCCTTGCCGGATCTCGAAGGTCTTGGTCCCGCCGGTTGCAGTCACGACGGAAACGCGATCAGCCCGCAGCTTGATATCGCCGGTAGTGCCGTTGTTGTTTACCTCCCACCCGGTGATTACCCCGCCAGCCTCGATCGTCAGTGCGGCGCGACCGTAGAGCGTCGTCACGTTCCCGTTGATCGTGGTGATCGCCGTCTGCTGCTGGGTGATCGTTACGCCTTGCGTGCTGACGGTGGTCGAGAGGGAGGCGTATTGGGTGGTCAGGGTGGAGAGGGCTTGGAAGCTCTGAACAACGCTGGCCTCATTGCTGTAAGCTGTCGCTGTCGAGCCTTGCTCGAGCTTCATTTGGCGGAATCCGACAGTCCCGCCGGAAACGTTATTCGCTACAAATCGGCATATGACATCCACAATCCCCAGGTTGGTGGGAATCTGTTGGGCATTGGCGATCTGCTTTCTCCGCCCGGTGGTGGAGTCAAAGTCATTGGAGCCATTTACGGTGACCTGCGTCGAATCCCAGACGCCGCTACCGCTAGCATTCCTACCGATGAAATCGACGTATCCGAACGTGCCTGCTCCGAAGAACAAGGGGTCGCACGAAAGCGTGTAAAACTGCCCTGGCGTGACAGCCACGGGAGCAAATTGGAACACGACCGTGCCGGTTGTGGTTGTGCTCGCAATTGGCCCCCAGCTAGAGCTATTGCTAAAGCCAAACGCACCGGCACTTGCTACGCCGGAGTTGAACCCATTCTCCAGTCCGCCATTTGGCAGCAAATTCAATCCGCCAGCGGAAACTGTGGTTGTGAGCGTGGCGACATTGCTTTGCAGAGTCGTAATAGCCGTGCCTTGGCTCGTTATCGTCGAGCCTTGGGTGCTCACCGTCGTTGTGAGCGTGGCAATTTGCGTATTGGCGGTGGATATGGCGCTGAAAGCCTGAGCCACCGAGGCGTCGACGGTGAACGGCGTGATATTCCCGCCGCGCTCCAGCTTCATCTGCCGAACGGCCCCCTGGACTGTCCCACCGGCATACGCCTGGATTACGAAGCGAACGACAACGTCGTAGGTATTTGCCGGAGAGGTGTAGACGCACTTGTACGTGTCGCGATCCGCACCGGAAACCGAAAAGTCGCCACTGGTCTTGTTGACCTGCGGAGCATCGGCCAGCTGATTTCCGGCGCTATCCCGGAAAATCATGTCGAGGTAGCAGGCTCCCGTCCCGGAAGTCGCCGTGATCGACATGTCACCGGAAAAGGTGAGCTGGACGCCCGGCTCTATGCGCACTGCGCGCTCGAAAACACGCACTGCGGGCCCGACCAGGCCGCTAGTATAGGCATAGTTGCCCCAGCCATAAGCATTCTGAAGCGACCAAGCGCCAGCACTGTAGGACCAGCCCGCCAAGCCGTTCTCAAGCCCACCGTTGGGCAGGAGGTTCGCCCGTGCCCCAGCGGTAACCGTGGTGGTCAGCTGCGCGATCTGCCCCGCCTGCGTAGACGAAGCGGTCTGAAGCTGGGTAATCGACGAACCTTGCGCCGATACCGTCGAGCTCAGGCTGGCATAGTTGCCCTGCAGCGTCGTGATCGCCGTCGAGTTCTGGCTGATGGACGAGCCTTGCGTCGAGACTGTCTGCTGCAGGGTCGACACGCTGCCCTGAAGGGTGGTGACGTTCTGCTGCAGGGTGGTGATCGAGCCGCCTTGGGTGGAGACGGTCTGTTGCAGGGTCGAGATCGAGCCCGCCTGCCCCGAGACCGTCTGCTGCAAGGTCGTGATGCTGGACCCCTGCGCGGAGACGGTGTTCGAGACGGTCGAGATCGCGCTGGCGTTGGCGATGATGTCGCCTTGGGCAGCGAGGATCTCGTCGCCCTGCGCCTGGATTTCGTTCTGAGCCTGCGTCAGTGCTGCCTGCGTGGCTGCCGCGTCCGTCTGGAGGTCTGCGATCGTCTGCTGGGCAGCGGCGATGTCGATCTCGGCCTGGGCGACATCGGCGTCCAGTTCGGCAAGAAGGTCCTTCTCTTCCTGGTTCGCACCGTCGGTTGCGCCGGGTTCGGCGGGACGCAGATCGTCGATCGGGACGCCATCGGCATACTTCGGCTCCACCACGTCCTGATAGATCGGGTTCAGATAAGGATCGTAGCTGGTGGGCTGGACAGGCTGGATCGCCGGGCGCTCGTCGCGGTCCCAGAGGTAGATGTCCGCGTTCTCGACCTGCAGGACCATCGGGACTTGGCCGTCGACCTGCACCGCAGTCTCGACGACGCGGAACAGCTTGTTGGTCCAGCCCAGCGCGCCGAAGGTGAGGCGGATTACGTCGTTTTTCTGGACCTTCCATGCCCGGTAGCTGAAGGTTGCGGTGAACCGTCCCGAGTAGAGCATGCGCGCGATGCGCTGCTTGACCAGGCGCTGCGCCTGCGATGCGTCCTGCACCGTCTGGAAATCGACAGTCTCGATCCGGTCGATGCCGTCGAGGCTGGCAATCCGCACTTCGGGGAAGTCCACCGCCTGATAGAGCGAGGTGGTCGAGGGATCGATGAAGGTGCCACGCACGACGTTGTACGTCTCGTCGAGCGGCGCGGTCTGGTCCCAGGTGAACCCACCGAGGATGTCGTCGTCGTTGAAGTCGGCGATGGGGGTGGCGAGGTCGTTGTGCAGGACCGTGATGCGGATCTTGCCGTCCACGTCGTCCAGTTCGGCATTCATGGCCGCCTTGAGCTGGTCCAGCACGGTGCCGGTGGCGTCGGCCTCGGAGAACACACCGTCGGACCGATACCGGGGCTGGGTGCCGCCCGCTGCCAGCGTCACCGGCTCATCACAGAGGTTCGCAGCCGTGATGAAGCTGGCGAGGTCGATACGCGCGGCGGGGATGCCCTTGCCGACGGCGAGGCGCCACTCGTTCGTGGCCGGGTTCTTGATGCGCCAGCCCAGCAGATACCAGAGCAACTGGAGCGCTGGGTTGCGGCTCGCCGCGTCGTTCCATGCCCAGGTCGTCTGGTCTGCGGCGCGGTGGGCGCCGGACCCGCCCGCGACGGTGCTGTCCAGGCGGGGGTCATAGGTCGGCGCGCCCTTGCCGATGATCGTCACGCGGGTCGGGATCGACTGGGCGAAAGGGCTTTCGGCCTTCTTGCTATTGCCGGTCAGCTTGAAGCGGAAATAGACATACGACAGGCCGGTGTAGCGCCGGGTCGCACCCATGCGCGCGCTGAGGTTGATCGCGTTCGCCGCCGAACCCTCAAGGATCGGGGTAACGGTGAGATAGCCCGCGAAATCGCTGGTGACGCCACCGGAGGACGACCATGCTTTCTTGTCGTCGAACCAGATCTCTTCGATCGCGCTGGCCTTGTGGCTCGACGTGACGACGAAGCGGTGAAGGTACTCCTGGTTGTTGGAAAACTCTTGGTCGCGGATGTCAGTGGCCATGGCGGTCCGGCCGAGGACAAACTTACGCGGCGCGCGCGGGTCCATGCTGACGGACAGGCGATCGGTGGATTCTGCTGAAGTGGCCGGTGCTTTCGGGCGCGAGAGCATCGACGCGCCGAGCGAGACGACACCGGCGACAGTCGCGATGGTGGAAGCCGCAATTGACGCACCGAATGCGGTGAAAAGCATGGTGCCGCCAAGGGCTGAACCGATGCCGGATGCGACCAGAGCAACGCCAGCGACGACGCCAGCGATCTTGCCGACGGTCTTGAAGACCTTTTTACTCATTCGCCGACGCCCCACGTATGGGACCACTCGGCCCGGTCGACGCGATAGAGGCCGTCCACCCCGTCACGCTCGCCGATGAACAGCGCGGCGCCGCCGATGCAGATGCCAACAGCGCCGTCACTCATGACCACATCGCCCCGCCGCGCGTAGCCGATGGGCTTGGGCGGTAGCAGCGTATCGAACGTGGACTTGAGGTCGCCCGCGCCGTAGCGCTTGAGGGCGCGGGCCGATCCTGCAGCCGTGCTGTACTTGCCGCGGAATGGCGTGGCGATGTCATCGCCCGTCATCGCAAGCACCGCGTCCGCCACCAACAGGGCGCAATCGAGCGATCCCCATGCAAAGACAGCATCGTCCATGAGCGGAGCGAGGTAGGCGCTGAGGCGCGCCTCCCAGTCGGGTAGGCGGTTCAAGACAACGCTCCTGCGGTCTTCCAAAGGTTCGAGCGCCCGGAGGATTGGGCGAGGGGGGTGGTGTTGGAGGTTGAGGTGCCGTTCGCGATCGCGATGGCAGCGACAGCGGACAGGTCGCCGGGGTCGAACAGCTCTTGGTCGAGATAGGTCCGGTTGCTGGCCTGGTTGAACGCGGAGAGGTATCCTTCGATCGACAGCCGAATGACCTGCTCGCTTGCATCACCCTCGATCGACAGCGAGGTCATGTAGCCGGTGTAGTAGTGCTGGATGGCGCCCTGCTGGCTGCCGTTCTCGTCGCGAATCATGCGCCAGAGGAAGGCGGGGCGACCCTGCCATTTGCCCTGGTCGCCGATGATGTTCAGCGTCTCGTTGTCGATATCGCGCAGGCCGGACAGGCTGCATTCCAATTGATCGGAGCCGCCGGACTTCGCCTGCACCGATCCGATGTCGACGAACTTGCCGTTGGTGCCGATGAAGGGCTGACCATTCATCTCGGGGAACGCGGTGCCGGTAACTGTCACGTCGTACCCAAGCGTGTTGAAGCGCACCGGATTGCCGTCGATGTCGAGGAACACGAAGAAGCCAGGGCGGATGACATCGCCATCGAGGGCGGCGGACGCGGCTGCGTCGGGGCGGCTCACAGGGCCTCCTCCGCGGTGATCGCGAAGACGGTGACGCCGTTGCTCGTCTTCCAGCCCTGGCGGGAATTATCGAACGAGGCGTGCAGGTACGGGGCGATGGTCTCGACCGTCGTGCCCTCGGCGGGAACTTCCATTAGCTCGGGCACGAACGTAGCCGTTCCTTGCCCGGCGCCGTTGGTCACCAGGTCTTCGGTCAGCATCACAAGCCGGTGGTGGCCTGAGGGAAGGGGGACCGTCATATAGTTCCCGCCTTCCAAGACGGTGGCGTTCGCGGGCAGGCCTTGCAGGGGGAGGGTGGTCAGCGGGGTTGCGCCCGCCCGAACGGTCGGGTTCGTGCCCGTTCGCTGGCTGCACGCCACGGGGAAGCGAAAGCGGTGGACCGGTCCGCGCAGCTTGAGGAAGAACAGCCGCCACGGGCGCTCCTCCTCCTCGGTGGTGATATCGACCTGGGCGCTGGCGTACCACTTCTGCGCGCCGGGCATGCCGCTGACACGGCGGCGGCCCGTCCATTCCGAGCGGTTGACCTGAAAGTTCTGGTCAAGCTCGATCTGTACGTCTTCAAGGTCACCGGCGGGCATGGGGATTTCGGCCATGCCGTGAGGGTAGATTTCCGGTCAGCCTCGAATTACCGCCGTTGACAGCCTCGGTGAAGCACGTCGAGAGGGTAGATTGCCCATTGGTAAGTAACCAGTAAGCTAGAGCGCGTTGCCGCATGTCGCGGCAGCACTAGGGTTGTGGTGGTGCTTATGTCTGATGCTCGATCTGCTCAATTCATGTCCCTGTTCAACGGTTTGATCACGCTGACTTGCGCGATGGCTAAGCGTGGGCTGCTCGATCAAGGTGACATCGCCGCCCTGCACTCAGCTATGATGAAGCCGCTGGACCTTGAAGAGCACGCGGAGCACGAGGGCGTCGCACAATACCGCGCGACCATCGACGATCTGATCTCGACCATCTCGATCGAAACCAGATAACAATGTCGTTCTGTCGGGCGGTTCTTACATACGGGGGCGGCCCATTGCCTTCAGGTCGCGAGCCGCCAGTGCGCGGCCGCCCTGGGCACCTTGGATAGCTGCTTGCTGGGCCATCTGGTTCATCTCGGCGAGCAAGTCTTCCGTCACAACGGCGCTTCGGAGGTCGAACTTCAGGACTTGGGTCACTGAAGTGGTCGCACCCGCGACAGCTGCGCGAACCCCTGTCATTGATGCAGCAGCCGTGGCGTTAAGCTGGTGATTAGGGACGATCGTTCCGCTGCTGGGTGCGCGGAATAGTTCGGGGCCATTCTCGCCTACAAGATAGGTCTGGCCGCCGGACACAGGGCCGCCACCGGCGCGGGCGCCTGCGATCCCGAACAGCTTGCCAAGCCCGCCAAGGAGGCTGCCACCGCCGGAACCGCCGCCGAGGCTGCCAAAGATCGCCTGCTGTGCAGCGAGGCGGATGAAGTCGTTGATGATCGAGTTGAGGACATCACCAGCGACGCCGCCGAGGTGCAGGAACTCGGTGGACGCTCGGGCAAGGCCGTCGGTGAGTTCGTCAACGGCGTTGAGTTCAATCGCCTCGATCGCGTCGGACAGGTTGTCGGCCGTGTCGCGGGCCTGTCGGCGCCGCTGTTCGAGGGGGGATTCACTGGCGCGGCGCGTGCCTTCGGTTTCAGCAGCCTGGCGGCGGCGCATGTTGGCAAGAGCTTCGTCAAGGTCGGCAATCTCACCGTTGGCGGCGGCCCGGCGGATCGAGGCTTCCTCCTCCTTATAGGCGAGGTCGAGGATACGCATTTCAACATCGCGGCGCGCCTCGCGGGAGTTGATGAGCTGCGATTCCACCTGGAGCGTGTTTGCCTCGTCGCGGTAGCGTGCGGCCTGCAATGCTGCGTCTGCCTCGGCAGCACGCCGTTTCACCAGATCGCCGCGTAGACCGGCAAGCTCGCTGTTGACCAGGATGCGACGGTCAGCCTCTTCACGGCTCAGCTTGCCAAGTTTCACCTGGGTTTCGATGTCGGCGACCTGCTGCTTGCGCTCACTCTCGATTGCGTCGAGCTGGTAGCGAAGCACGTCTTCGGTAGCCGTGGCGAGCGCAGCCTTGGCCGCGTTGATATCGTCTTCAAGCTGCGCCGATTCCCGAGCGCTCGACGCCTCGTCTCGGATCGCGCGCAAGCGTTCCTGCTCGGCCTTGCGCGCTTCCGCTTCGGCCTTGCGTTGCGCAGCCGCCACCTTTCTCTTGTCGGCGTCGCTGGGGCCGGATGCGGTTGGTTTGGGGGCATTCGGATCGGGCAAAGAGCGATTTGCATCGGACAGCTTGCCCAGCACTCTGCCTACCGGAGTTAAGCCATTCGCTCGTTGCGAAGCGAGCTCGCTGGCGCGCTGGCGTGCATTGAAGTCGCGAAGGAGGTTTGTGCCGCCGCCGGTATCCATACCCCATAAATTCTTGTTCACCCACTGCTCAAGCGAACCCTCCCGGACCAGCGGCGATCGGGAAATAGAGTCAATTTCTCCGAGAAGGGGGCGAATACGATCAGAAAGGGATTTAGCGTCCTCCTCGATGTCACTGAAGGCGGATTTCGCAGCTTGGATCAGGGGGTCAAAAGCACTCGCAAGTCCCTCGATCGTGCTCCGCACTTCAATACCGAAATTGACAGCATCCTTCTCCAGGTCCGCGAAACCATCGGAGCCTTGTGTGATGAAATTCGCAAGAGCGGTGGAGAACTGACCACCCCTGTCGAAGGCGCCGAACGTGATAATCGCGGCGTTATTCACCTGCGTCATAGCCTGCTCGAAGGTCACTGGAAGCTCTGCTGCCTCCCGGTCTATTCCTTCAAAGAACTTGCGGTTCGTGAGGGCATTTAGCAGAACATCAGAGGTTAGTTTCCCCTGTTCACCGAGTTCCTTGATCTTGCCGATCGGCATGCCCATGCTCTCAGTGAGTAGGCGTGCAAGGCGTGGCGCGGCTTCCAAAACAGAATTCAACTCATCGCCGCGCAAGGCACCGGCAGCTAGAGCCTGACCAAACTGAAGGGTAGCCGAGGCCGCCTGGTTTGCGTCGGATCCGCTAATTTTCAGCGTTTTGCTGAACGTCTCTGTTGCGCGCGCAACAGCATCTTGATCTGCGCCCATCTCTTTGGCGGCGCGAGAGAAGTTACCATAGAGCGCTGCCGTCTCTTCAAGGCCGGAGCGAGTGTCGGCAGCGATCCGTCGCACATCGGCCTGAGCTTTTGCGAATGAACCAAATCCCGAGGTAGCAAGGCGCAACTGCGCATCTAAAGATTTAGAGGCGTCCGCGAGCGACAAGAACTCACTGACCAAGGCGGCAGCCGAAACGCCGCCGAGGATGCCGGTCAGGTAACCGCCGAATTGGCGAAAGCGGCTTTCGATTGCGCTAAGCTGGCGGTCTGTATTCTGGCCTGTCCGGCGCATTTCGCGTTCAAGCGCGTCGGTCCGGGCAATCAATTCCACGATCACCTGTTCGGACACAGCCATTATGAATTCCCATGCCCGCGCCGAATCGCGCGCTTCACTGCTTTGTCGACCAGCTTGTTGACTTCGCGCCGCTTAGCATTCGCGGCAGGCGCCATGAATGGTCGGGCTGCCATGCGCGATGTCCCGAATTCAAGGTATTCTGAATAAAGTGCGGTTGACGCGACTTCCACCTTCAGGCGACCGGCGCGGGTCACTTCAATATTGCCAGCAAGCGTGCCGGTGAAATTGTTTGGGGGCTGGCCTGGTTCAGAAGGGGTGTGCTGGTGTCGACCGCCGCTTGTTCCAGATGCTGATCCTTCCGTGATGCTGACCTGAGCTTCTACGGCGACCGCTTCACCACCAGCGAACAGGGCCTGCTCGACCTCGCGGACGACCTCATCCGACATTCCATTCAGAATGGCAGAAATGCGTCGGCGAGCCATTAGATCAAAGACCTCAGATGAAGTTCAGCAACTGCCGCGAGAGCTTCATCAGGCCCGATTGCAGCTTCTAGGCCGCGATAGGCAGCACCGATAGGTGAGCGGGAAAGCCGCAAGCGCTGTTGCGCCCATTTTGACGAAGCGGAGGCTGATGGGTCGGCCATCGCAAAGCAGCCCGGCGCGGGGGCGGCGGCCCGCATCTCTGTGAAGCGGGCTAGGGCGGTAGGGTCGACCACGGACATTACGGCATGCTATGCCGTCCCATGCTGGCGGATTACCGCCCACGCAGCGGAGAGTTTATGGGGCTTTTTAAAATATTGACGATCATCGGGGCTGTGGTCGGACTACTGATAGTATTGTCATCGTTCAGCATGAGCGCGCCACAACAGGCGGCAGCCGCTGGGGTCGCGCTCTTCTTTGTCGTTGCCCCGTATTGCGTGAACGGTGTCATTTATCGATCTAAGCGGGATTGACGTAGGGGCGGCCCTGAAGCCGCCCCTACTTTTTGCTGGTTGGCAACCAGCCAGGCCCTTCCTAGCCTAGCCTCTGCGCGCCTGGACTGCCTGCCGCGCCGAGCCTAGCCGGGACGCGCCTTGACGATCCCTGCCACACCTCGCCACGCCTGCCTCGCCATGACTTGCCTCACCATAACGCGCCTCGCCGAACCATGCCTTGCCTGCCGTGCCCATCCGGGCCGTGCCATACCGAGCCTTGCCATGCCCTGCCTGCCGAACCCGGCCATGCCCTTCCAAGCCGCGCCTTACCCTGCATCGCCCAGCCATGCCTGCCAAACCATGTTTCGGGCCCTTATGCGGCCCGAGCCTGATCCATGACCGCGAATACCTTCGCGAACTCGACCAGCTCTGCATGACGCTTCCGCCATGCCTCCAATTCTGCCCATGCCTGAGATACGACCTGCGCTCGCAAGTCAGCATCGGACAGGGCGTGTTGCACACTCGTGTATGAGCGATCCTCGTCGCGCTTTACCGATACGAACGCTCTGATCGGTTGCGGCTGCCCTTCAGGCTTTTCGACCACAACATCGATGTGCCGGATCATGTGGGCAGCCTGTCCAATCCGATATGCCCCCGCTGCCTTCGCGTCATCCCATTCGAAGGCTGGATGAAGAGGTGCGGACGGGTCTCGGGATTCTTCAACCACTTCCTTGGGGTCAAGTCGACCATTGTTGCGCGTCCTGATGCGCTCCAATTCGTCACCCGCCACCTGGGCTGAAATGCCGGCGGGTGCGCCGCTCGATTTCCATTTGTAGATCATGGTCAAATTTCTCCGCTCGAACCGACGTGGAACCGCCCGAACTGACCGTTCCGCTCAGGGCGCCATTCGCCGATGCCGATCGCGAACCCGGCAGTGTTCAAGAGGTTCGCGATCTGCTCAGCGCTGATCACGGCGGAGTTGAACTTGATCGGCGCGATAATCCGCCACTCCGGGAACTCCGGGCGATATCGGATGTCTGCCGTGCCCATGCCGACGCGCACCATGTCCTCGCGCGGCCGGGGTTCGCCGGTTACCGTCAGCATCTCGCCGTCGATATGGAATGCGCCTCTCGCTTCCGTCATTCGCATATCGACGAAGCGGCAGGCGCCGACCATGGCGGCCTTGAGGCCAATCGTCGGAAAGCCGTAAGCGCCGGTCGGGGTGCGATAGAAGCAGGCCTCGTAATCGGCCTCGGGGTCCTTGGCTTCCTTCGCCTTCGTCGCGCGCTTCATCTGCTTGTCGAGCATCATCTTCTTGGCCTTCTCGGACCAGGCGTGGACGATGAGAGGGCTGTCGCCGATGAGGAGGAACTGAACGGTTTCGATCTTGAGCGGCGGAAGTTCGATCGCCGCAGTCTTTGCAGTTGCCATGATGATTTCCTTGATTTGAGTTAGGCGGCGAGCTTCAGACGGAAGTCCGGCTCGTAGATGCCGACAATCTTGCCGTGGGTGATGTCGCGGAGGTACTCGTCCTCGTAAGGGCCATCGACCCGGCGCTGGAATCGACCGTCGCCTTCGCCATCCGCGCCGACCAGTTCCTGCGCCGCGACGTGACCGACCAACCAGAGCGAGCGCTCCTCGAAAACGTCGCCGGTGCGGACGCGATCGCATCGGAGATCCATCTGGACGATCTGCCACTTCTGGCGCCAGTCGGACTTCCAGGTGATGGCGAACAACTCGCCCTCGGCGGGATCGCAGTCGGTCGGGTCGATCACGACGAACTCACCAGCCCGGACGTGGGGCAGGGTCTTGTCGTCGGGCACCTCGAAGGCGATGCAGCCCTCTGGAAGGTCGTTGTAGACGATGAATGAACGCAGACCAGGCTGCATGGGGGTGAGGGGGACAACGTTGGCCATCATGCCCTCCGCAGCGGAATGACGTTGTCGTTCTCGTGCTCAAAGATGCCCTGCCGCTCGTACCAGGCTATCATGAAGCGGCCCAGTTCGACGGTCAGCTCATTGGTGTTCGTCGCGATCACGGTGCGCAGGTGGGCAATGTGCTCGCGCTCCGCGGTGAGATCAGGGCGGGGCTTGGCAGCGCGCACGGGAAAGGGTATGACGGTTGCAGCCATAATAGGTCTCCTGAATGATTTGTTGGGCTCTGAGCGGCGCGGGATCACTACTCCCGCGCCGTTCTTCGTTTAGGGGTTGGCGGTTCTGCGAATGACCCGCGCGGCTTTGAACAATGCAGACGCGAACTCTTCGCACTGATCGGCGCTGATCCACATCATGTCCCTGATGGTGGCCATGCCGTCCTTACCTCGGTCGTCCTCTACGAAATTGAGGTACACACCCGTATCTTCCTCGTCTCGGAAGGCGTGAAAGTAATAGGTTTTCGTGTGATCGTGGCTGTCGTGCGCTTCGAACACGTCGTTGCTGGGGACGGGCCGTCGGCGGTCGAGATTGCGAGTCATGTCCGGACTTTGGCCAGCAGCTCGGCGAGCCGCTTCAGGCCTTTCGGCGTGATCATCATCTGGGGGACCGTCCGGTCCTCTCCGCTAACCTGATCGCGGAAAGTGTGCGGGCGATGCTCCAGGTAGCCGCGATCGCGCTTGTCGACGTAGGCCTGAAGCGGTCCGACGCCATTTTGCCGGAACGCCCAGCGATTTTGCTGGAGCCAGGCCGTGAACTTCTTCTCGGGCATGTCCAGCATCTTCGCTGCAAGGCGAGGGCCGACCGATCCTTCCGAGGTTTCCAGACGGTCGAGCGCTTCCAGCTTGGGCTGGGCTTCGACCAGCGCAGCCTCTGCCTTGTCTGCCCGGTCAGCGTTGTCAGCGGCCAAGCGCAGAGCTTCGGAATAGGACTGCGGGATGGCGAAGGCGGGAACTGCAAGTGCGGCCTCCAACTCCTGCCAGCGATCGACCAGCCTTGCGGTGAACTCGGGGCAGAGCTGGGCGACGACGACGATGCTGTCGCGCTTCCCTTGCTCGCCTTCGAAAACGTAGACCTTGGTGATGCGAGGTCGCCCCATTGCGTCGGTTCCCGGTTCATCCTCAATTTGAGGACGGACAATCACACCGGCTTCCGACAGCGTTTCGATCGTGCGCTTCACGTTGTCGTGACGCTTCTCGACCAGATCGGCAATCTCGGCCGAGGTCATACGCTGGGTCTGGTCATTGCGGCCGAAACCGCCTATCGTAATTGCATTCATGCGATTACCTTTCTCATGAAGGCGTCGGGTGGTTTCCTAGGCCTGGCCCGACGCCGCTTTCTCTGCGGCAAGGCCGCGCTCGACCAGCGACACAATCTCAGCGTTGAAAGAGCGATAGCCAGCCTTGGCGCGAGCCTGGAGCATGGGCTTCATTCCCTCGGGTAACCGGATCATGACCTTATCGGCCTGTCTGCTTGGGGTAGTCAGTGTCGCCTCCTTTGTTGTGACACGAATGGACATACTGTGCCACATTTTGCATGTCAATACGTGGCACTGCGTGGCACTAATTGTTTTTTCTAACGGGGACGCTATTCATCTCAGATGGCCAATCCGACCCCCGCTCAAAGCCTTCCCCGCGTAGTGATTCGAATGGAGGAGGCTTTCCGCCAAAAGCTCATGGACGCCGCCTACAAGGCAGATCGTTCGCTCAACGCGGAGATCATGGCGAGGCTGGAAAAGTCGTTCGAGGACGACCGAGCAGCGAATGAGCTCGCCGAGCGCGTATCTGAGCACGATGGCTTCCTGGACGATCACGCAAAACAGCTCAGGGAGCTATGGGTCCACATTGATACCCTGCAGGGATATGCAACACTTCTCCGCGAGGACGCCGATCAGGCTGACGTGCGTCAGAAGCGCATTTTCGACGCTATCGGTAAGGTCGTGGACAGCGACCGGGTAAAGGGCAAGCTGCCTGAATGACCAACACCACTCAGGCTCTGAGCCGGGCTTCCATAACCTGCCGAAGCCTGTCCGGGTCGCCTTCGCCGCGGGGCTTCTCTCCCGGCGGCGCATGAGCCTCGTTATGGGCCTCCAAGCATTCTAGGTATTCGCCGAGCGACAGGTCTTGCCATATCGCGCCCAGGCCCAGCGAGCCGCAGTTGCTTAGGACTTGTCCGCGGTTGAACGGCGCGGCCTTTTCGGCTTTGGCGGGGCGTACTTTTTTTTTAAGGCGACGCCCTTGATCGTCGAATGGAGGATGTCCCAGGCAAGTAGGGCGCAAGCCTCGAAATGATCTTCCAGCGTGTCGTTGACCAATCGGTTCGCGAGCACGCTGTCTACGACGATCGCCTCGCCGTCTCGTTCTCCGGACTTCCCTGCCTTCAGTGCCTGCTCAAGGATGTTGTGGATGTCGCCCGCGAAGATCTTCGCGCCGGGGTATCGCGTGATATTCCCCTCGGCATCCAAGCCCATGCCTGCCGACAGTTCGTCGTAGATCTCGAATACCGAAACCGGGTATGTCCGCTTGCGAAGCGCTGGCGTAACCGGGCCGCTTTCCACAGCAAGGATGCCCGAAAGCGGCAGGCAGAACGTGAAGGTCCCGCCTGCGAACTGCCGCTGAATTGCTGTGCTCACGGGGTGGGCGCGCCCTCGGTCCAAATGCCATCGCTGGCGAGCGAGATGTCGGCCGTGCCTTCATCGCCTCCGACGCTGTTGTTGGCGCCGGTCAAGTTGAAGGGGCCAGTGATCACGTGGATGATCTCGCCTGCTGGCGTGCCGTTATACTGGCCGAGCTCGATCCGGAAATTGTTGCTGACGCCCAGCGCGTCCGCGTAGGTGCCGATATCCGGAATGTTGATTGCGCCGTTCGCAGTGATATCCATCTGCTTGCCGGTGGTGCGTGACCGGCGGTACGGCACAGTGCCGGGCGCTGCGCAGTCGCGACGGAATCGATCGCTTGCGTTGGCAACGCGGTTGATGGTCACCTGATCCATCCCGCAAAGGATGGTGAAGACTTCAGGGGTAGCGCCGTCGCCGATTTTGACGACTGCGAAATCAGCTTCGTTGGGAAGGCTCACGGCAAAACTCCAGCATTGTTCGCTGGAGCGTAGGGCGGGTCAGTCTTCGGATTTACCGCCGTCAATGGCGTGGAACCGGCGCCGCGCGCGATCTGCTTCCCACTCGGATTTGCTAGGCGCGTGAGCGTAGAGGATAGTTGCCCGCATCACGCGCGCGGCATCTTCGTCCCCGTCCTCTTCTAATGCGTCGGCGGCTGCCATTATGTCATTGGTAGACACTAGGTTGGATCGGATCATCTGAGTGACCAAAGCCATCACTACACGTTCTGAGACCGGGACATCCATCCAGCGGAATTATCACCCCTGATAGGCGCGGGCAACAACCGAGGCCATGCCGTGATATGTGTCGCGTTCCGATCCGTCCTGGAGAAGAATCGAGTTCGTTACCACGAACCTGTAGCGGCGCCCGTCGACAGTGAACGCCCGATTCCGCAATGCCGCCACCACCGCTGAATTAAGACGTCCAGCATGGTCTCTCGCAGTTTCGATCGGTATTCCGCTCTCGGGATCGTCGTTCAGATATCTCGGCTTGGCGAACGAGTGCGCGCGAAAGCGAATTTCCGAACGCGCAGAACATCCATGTCCTTCAAGCGTGGCTTGGAAGCCATCGAGGCGCACAAACGGCCACGTAGGATTTTCTGAGACGGGATCGATCGAACCCGGCACAACGATCTCGGCAAGCGGTGCATCTGCTTTCAAGCTGATGACGGCAGCCCGCTCACTTTCCCTGATCAGGTCGCTTGGCACGGGCAGTTGCCTCCTTTTTGAGCGCGCCAGCCCTCCTGGCGGCAGCTGCTACTTCGTTAGAGACCTCCATCTCGCCGACCGGATACACGGCTTCCTTGAGGGGTGTCAGCGGATGGCGGTACTCACGAATGAATGTGACGTTCTTCATACCAATCTCCTCGATCAGGCCTGCCGCCCGCGCAGTTCGAACCCGGCTGCCGCAGTATCGCGCGCGACGCTCTCGATCATCCAGATGCCGACGAAAGGACCTTCCAGGAACTGGATTCGGTCTTCGGTGGTGATCTCTGGTCCGTCCAGCGTGGCTGCGAGCACGATGATACGCCGGTCCTTCTCAGCGAAGCCCTCGGTCTGGCGCATGGCGAGCGTTGCGGCATCGACCTGGGCCTGACAGGGGCGCTTCACGACGCCGCCGGGGACGATGATCGAGCCGCCGTCGTCGATCTCGCCGGGCGTGTTCGTGATGATCTGGGCAGGCCAGAAGATTCCCCCAAACGCCTGCGAGAACGCAAGGCCGATGTCTGCGAAGGCTTGGTCTAGCATGGCGTGCCTACGAATCCGATCAAGACGGGCCCGCCGAATAGGCGCCGCTGGATCTCCGCGAACTGCTGCCCGTAGACCGTGGCTGCGTATCCACCCTTCGCGCGCTGGGCGACGACGGTATCCGACACGGATGCCTGGAACGTACCGCTCTTGAACGAGGTCGCGCCGGTGGCGGCCAGCATTGCCGCGCCGGGCGCCCCGCCGATTCCATTGAGTGCGAGCAGGTGTGCCGTCAGCAGCTCGGTCGCGTCCTGCTGCTCGTCGCCGTAGCTTTCACCGACGCGCCCCTCAGCCTTGGTCGCCCAGGCGGCATAGGGTTCTTCGGTCAGGGTTGAGAAGGCCGGGTAGGCGGCCTTGAATTGGGCGAGCGGGAGGCGAGCGTAAGCCATGCCGCAAAGTGCCGGGAAGGATCGGAGAAACTACCGTCATCGGCGCCGGAATGCGCCGGTGGTGCCTGGACACTCACCGGCGCCCCCTTGGTGCGACCCGACGGGGTATGCGCCCAATATAGAGCCGGTGATAACGATTTAATACGAAAATAGTGTAACAGGCGTGCAATTGTGCACACTCCTGGAGGATTGCGAGGCACCAAAAAAATACCCGACCTAACAAATAGGCCGGGTAGTTATCCAGAGAGTTCGCTTTCGCTCATCCCCTTCGGGTCGCCATGCATTGCTGCGCCTAACAGGAGTGGATGACAAGCGATTTCATCGTCCCGTCCTAGAACAAGCTGTCCCAGCCGATTGTCGGGAACTTTTTTGATGGACAATTGTTTAGGGCGCCCCGCACTCCTGCATCCCAAGGAGAAAGGGCCGCCGCGACGATGCGAGGCGGCCCGACTTCGGCGAAGGTGCTATCAAGTCAGGCTTCGAGGCCCATCTCGATCGCGGCGATGATGTCGTCCTTCCGCGTGGCGTCGCCCAGATCGATGCCCTTGGCTTCGGCGAAGGCTTTCAGTTCATCGACCTTGAGCTTCGTCAGGTCCTCGGCATCATCCTCATCACCATCGATGAGTTTGGCTTCCAGGCCCTCGATCTTGCCTAGCGGCTCCAGCACCTCGACGGTGGTGCTTTCGCCCGGCTCGACCAGCTTCACACCCTGCGGCGTTTGAAAGGCCTTCGCGCGGAAGTCGTTGTTCTTGACCTTGTACTTCATGGCTTACGTCCTCGTGCCGCGTGCGATGAGATCGGGCCGCTGGTTGAAGTACAGCGGGTAGCTGTAGAGTTCGCCGCGCGACCATGCTGCGCGCTGGAGGTCAGGGATGTTCAGGGCGTAGATGTCCTGGCCCGGCGTGTTGACGTACGGGCCGAACTCGGCGGGGGCCATTGCCTTCTTGAACACGTCCTGCGCGCCGACGGGGAAGAAGATGGCATTGTCCACGCCGACAGCGACGGTCGAATTGTCGTCGGTGCCCTGGTAGTTGTGCCAGGTGATGCCGCCGTACTCGAAATCGCCGAAGCTGTTGTTGCCGCGGAGGTCGGCAGCGGCGGACCAGTTCAGGTAGGTCTCACGCACCTGCGGGTGGTTGATGAGCGCGTCATAGAAGGCATCGCCGACCAACGCATGCACCTTCGTTGCCGGGGTGAAGGCGCCCTTGGATGCCCGCTTCATCGAGCGGATGACCTGCGCGCACTTGCCCCGCACGTCGGTCGTATCGACATTCAGCGCGAAGCTGATTGCGGCAGGCTGGGTCAAGCCGAAGGCCGTGTAGTAGTTGTAGATGACGGTGCTGCCGTCAGCGTCGAGCAGCAGGCCTTGCAGCGCGCCGAGGCGGTGGAACTCGTGGGTCAGCTCCATATCGTTGCGGACGCGCTGCATGCGACGCAGGTACTCGCCCTGAACCGACTGAAGTTCCGTCTGCGAACCGAACGCGCGGATGCCCTGAACCTCTTCCGCGTAGATCGTGAAGCCCTTGGCGAGGCGCGTGGTCTTGAGCGGCACGGCATCGCGATTGTCGCGTACCAGTTCGGCGGGCGGCGCGCCGACGGGCGACGAGGGGATCAGTGCGAGAGTTGCGCCCCGGCGATCAACCCAGATGTCGCGGGTGTTGACCGGCATTGCGTCGAACAGGCCAAGCTGTCCGAGAAGCTGCGGGTTGAAGTCCATCTTGTCGACCGCGCCGGTGAGCGAGGTCATCGAGAAGGCCGACGAGTTGAAGACGTCCATTCCAGCCATTTTCGGCCCCTTTATCGAACGATGATGCCGAGCGCGGCGAGCGCCGCGTTGGCGGTTGCGATGGCTGCGGCGTCAGCGCCCGCCGAATAGGTGAGGTGAGCACCCACCACTTGCGCGTCGCGCGAGACGATGGTGCGCTTGGCCGTGCCGACGACGCCCTCGAAAAGGATGCCTGCAACAGTCTGCGAGCCATCCGATGCACCGGGCGCATAGCGGACGAAATTTCCGCCTGCGGTCAGCTTGCCCAGCAACGTGCCAGCGACGAGGCCGGGGGCTGCGCCGCCCGCGACCGTAACCTGGTCGCGCGAGCGATACATGCCCTGCGCCTCCGAGATCAGGAATCCAGCGGTGTGGATGCCCTCGGTGAGAGTTGCCATGGCTTAGGCTCCCTTCTTGATGGCCACACCGGCCGACTGGAATACGTTGTCGTTCCACGCCGCTGCGCCGTCCGACATGTTGATGGGCGATCCGAGCGGCTGCACACCGTTGTCCTCGACCTTCGCGTCCTTGGTCAGGACCGCGAACGAGGCGGCGATCTGGTCTGCGGTCCAGCCCTTGGCGGCGTCGCCCATCTGCTTCGAGACGGTGGCCGACATGATCGCGGCTTCGTCCATCTCGTCGGAGACGGTGACGCCGAGGGCCTTGGCCTTGCCAGCGGTCACGAGCAGGGCCTTGCCAGCGTCGCGCAGCTGGGCCGGGGTCGGCTTCGCGTCCTTCACCTGCTGTTCGAGCGTGGTGATCTTCGCGTCCTTGGTCTGGCCCTCGGCGGTGAGGGTGGCGACCTGGGTTTCGAAGCCTGCGACCTTGCTGTTGGCAGCGTCGCGGGCGGTCATGAGGGTGGTGATGGTCGTCGCGGCGATGTCCGCGTTCGACACGTCGACGGAAAGCCCGTCGATGAGAACGATCTTCGGCACAGGGCTCTCCTGAGTGAGTGAATCGAGAATGTTGGAGGGAAGGGCGTCGCAGACGGCGAACCCGTCCTTGATGGCGCATTCGGAACCGGCGCGGCCGCGATCGACCAGCGCAACGTGGTTGCCGAAGATGGACTTCTGGCGGGCCTGGCACTTGGTGCCGTTCGGTGCCGTGAAGTCGCCGAATTCGAGGTCGCTGCTATAGCCGTTGCTCAGCTCGCGCTTGCCGCCGTCAACCTTGGCGATGGCCTCGGCGTCGGTCAGCAGCAGGTCGAAGGCGAGGTAATCGCCGTCGCGCATCGCGCCCATGATCGTGCCGCGCGCGTGATCGCGCCAGTTCTCGGTCGTGACGGGGGCGGCGGGGTGGTCGTCGGTGACGGGCTTGCCGATGAAGCTGCGGACGGACTTCTCGTCGAAGACGGTGCCGTCGTCGCGGAGCACGTTGACCAGCGCGGTATCGCGAAGGCCGTGCTTGTTCTCGGGATCTACCTCGGAGCCGCCGTACTGATAGACGCCGGTGCGGGCCGCGCGAGCGCGAACGGCCATGGCGCCGCCTTCAATGCGGCGGGGGGCGTCAAGGGTGAGGCTGTCCCGAAATTGCATGCCTCGCACGGTATTCGCGCGCGAGGCATGGCTTTACCGCCGTTGAAGCACCCGCCTTATCTCACCTACCGTGAACTGCGGCGTCATTCGGTTCAAGAAGCGCGTCCGCAGGGCCACTTTCCGAGGCCATCGATATGACGCAAACGGCGACAACGGCGGCAATGAGCAAGAGAATGATGGCGACTGCGATCAATTTGCGAAGAAACATCAAGCGCCATTGCCGTAGTCAACGCTAATTGCCAATGATTGTCGCGGATCGCTGTGGTTTCACCCTTCCTCCAGTGCTGCGTCGATCATGGCTGCCCAGGCCACTGGCCAAATGACTTCATCCTCGCCATGTCCGATCCAGCACGGCGAAGCATCTGCTGCCTGAACCATCGCCTCGCTCGGCTCCCGAATAGCCGACAAGGCCGCCTTAGCCTCAGGCAGATAGTCCATCCACAGAGGCTTGCCATCCATGGTGGCGCCGGGAGGGTTGTTGTCCAGCTCGCACAGGGCGCGGGCGGCGCGTTCGAGAGGCGACTTCATGCCTCGAACCCAATCTGTTCCTTGGCAGCCTCGATCTGTTCGCAGGCCTGCCGATAGAGGATGGGGCTTCCAGCAGTCATTCCCGCAAGGACTTTCACCTTCTCGCGCAGGTAGACCTTCGCAAAGCCCGGATCGCGCTCGACGATCGAGCGGCTGTTGCTGATGAGGTCGGCGAGTTTGACCGTCTGCCCTTCCGGCGAGATCGTCGCCAGTCTGGCAGCTTCGGCTGCCTTACGAGCAGCGCGGTTCCCTTCGTGGCACTGGTCCGTCAGCTCCATCACCAAGACGGCGACGGCCTCGCCGAACTCGCGGGCGATATCGTCGCGAGTGACTGGCGTGTCCTCGATGGTGTCGTGCAGCAGGGCGGCCGCCAGCATCTCGTCGGTGTGCTCGACCCCGCGCACGATTTCCATCACTTCGATGGGGTGATTGATGTAGGGTTCGCCGGTGTACTTGCGGGTCTGCCCGATGCTTCCGTGGGCCTCTGCGGCGAACGCAAGGGCGCGAGCAACGAGGGGCGATTGATCGGGCGCAGGGGGGAGTGTATCGATTTCGGCAGCCATAATCGTTCCTTCATAACGATGTTGGTCAGGGTCGGCGGTGTTAGCGCACCGCTGGCCCGATCATACCACGGTGGGAATCTGCACGGAAGCGATCAGTCGTCGAACGTGATCACGCCCTGCGACCGACACCCGCAGTAGGGCAGCCGCCCCGGCAGATCCTTCGGCGCAGTCGCATCGGTGTATTTTTTGCCATCCCGCTCGATGTGCTCCTGCCGCCCGTTCTTCTTGTGGCTCCATCTCCAAAGCCAAGTATCGATGCCCGCCTCACGCCGCCGCTCGTCCGCGAGAGCGCTGGTCAGCTTGTTGAGCTGGTCCGAGGCAATCCGGGTCGCCCGTTTCCGGCTCATGCCCACGCTATCCCGGATGGTGCTGGCCACCTCGCGCGCCGGGGTGCGGTTCCGCAGCCCATCGAACACGGCGTTGCTGATCTTCTGGCGCGTCACGTCGGACACGTCCTTGACCAGGGCGACGTTCCATTCGATCGAGGTCTCCAGGCTGGCGCGCACGTCGCCGGCGCCGATCATCGTCTCCAAATCCACACCGGTGGCCGACAGGACCGCGCCGCGCCATTTGCCGCGGTACCATTGCTCGGTTCGCAGGGCCCAGTCTCGCACCTCTGGCGTCAGCAGTAGCACAAGCCGGTTGATCTGTTCGGCAGCGCCGTCGATCTCGGCGCGCACGTCGGCCGGGGCGTCCGTGGTGAGTTCTGAGAGGGTCGAGGTGTAGGCGGCGATGATCCGATCTGCGGCGGCGGACCACGCCTGGACCACAGGCAAGAACGACGAGCGGAACAAGTTCGTTGCAAGCGTTCCCGGAGGATCGATGTCGCGAAGGAGGATCGAGCGCTTGCGCATGCCGGGGCGGGCGCGTTTGGCAAGCGCGGCCAGGTCATATTTCATCAGACAGGCCTTTCCACGTCAGGCGCTGCTTGATGGCGCCGACATTCGAGAGGCTGATGCCGTATTCCCCAGCGATGACCTTGTAAGTCCGGGGGTCATCAAGGATGGCCTTGGCCTGTTCTTCGGTTAGGCGGTGGTTCCCGTAGTGTCGGCCCTTGGCCATCTTGTCCTGAGTGTTCTCAAGGTTGGTGCCTGCAAAAAGGTGATCCGGGCGAACGCACGGGGGATTATCGCAGGTGTGACAGGCCATGAGCGGGTTGTCGTAATCGCCTAAGCCAAAGAGCGCGATGCGATGGGATTTGAGCGACTTGTTCTGAAAACTGATGCGCCCGTACCCGCCGGAATATCGAAGCCCTTGCCATTCCCAGCACTCGCCTTTCGGGCCTTGGCCGGGCGTTCGATCAATCTGCTGGTCGAAGATCGCCATGAAGTTCGCGGCGCGCCGCTCCGCGCGTTGGCGATTGCCACGCTGGCTGGAGCAGGAGAGGCTGCAAAGTTCAGCCTTGAACCATCGATCATGGCCGTAACCTGGGGGGCGGGGAAAGTCTCTGCCGCACTCGGGGCAGGTCTTGCTTTCGGGCAGATTAAAGTATTTTCTATGCGCAGGCATGATCGCACCTCGTATGCGGTTCTTGCTCAGGCTCGGCGCGGTGTTACAGCACCCGTCGAGCCGCATGAATCCTAGCATTTCAGGGATTCTGCGGCAAGTTTTCCTCGCCGCCGTCGGACGGATCACCTCCCCTCTCGCTCTGCAATGCCGACGGGTCTGAGCCGTCGTCATCGGGGTTCAGTCCATAGCGCTCATCATCCGGCAATTCGTTCAACGCGCCATCAAGGCCAGGCATCCACCCGTTCTCTATCAGGCCGTTCTGGTAGGCTTTCGTGTATGCCTCGTCGGGGATGGCTCCTGATGCTCGAACGACCTCTGCGGCCTCCGTCCAGGTCTTGAAGCGCGTTGCCTCTTCTGCCTTTGTCGGTGTGGAGAGGGGTGCGAATTGCCACCAAATCTCGGGCGGGCGTGATCCCAGGGCTGAGGGGATTAGAGCGGCGTCGATCTGATCGAGGCAAGGCGCCAGTTCAAGATTCTGCCCCTGCGCGACTTCGCGGTGCCAGTTGCGTTCATCATGCGTCCCGGTGGCGTTCATGCCGCCGGGGGACCGCCCCTGAAGCACGGTGAACGGGATGCCCGATACAGCGGCCACGCGCTGGTCGAAGGCATCCATCATCGCCGGGATGCCTGCCCACGAGACTTGATAGTCGTCGATCTTCTCGCCGGAGCTTTGGCCGTCGCCTGCATCGTAGAGCGTGCCGTTCAGAACGCTCTCGCTCAGGGCAATGGCGCTCATGCGGCGGTTCATGCGGTCCTGCCCGCCGGGCGCCGAGATGGTGTCGGTCAGGTTCGGGATACCGATGCGCAGCAGCTTGGCCTTGCGCACCAGGGCAGAGAACCACGCCTGCGTGTCGTCCGACCTCTGGACCTCCTTGAAGATCCGCATGAGGCGGGACCGGCCCCAGAATGCCTGATCGAGGCCGATGCCGTATCCCACCATGAGCGGATCGCCACGGAAGCACACGACGCGGGACGGATGGATCTCGGTCTGCTGGCTGCCGATCTTGAAGGCGCGCGGCAGGCCATAGTTCGGGCTGGACAGCTCCTGGTCGATGTCGACGAGGGTGATCTGATCCTTGTGCACGACATTGATCGCGACGAGGCCGCCAACGCCGGTGACGTTGATGGGCTGGCTGGGGCTCCCACCCGCGACAAGGATCAGGGCGCCGCCGCCGATGCCGCGCAAGATCTCGGCGGCCTTCACCTTGGCGACGAGCCCAAGGCGCTTCTCTTCCTTCTCCAGTTTTTCGATCTGGTCCTGATCAGCCTGCCAGTCGCGCCATTCCCGAACGCGATCGGATGCTGGCAGCTCGATAACCCGCTGCATCATACCGCTCTCGCAGTAGGCAGCGTAGGCAAGCTGCGGCCCGAACATGCGGGTCATGGCGCTGCCGAACTGCTGCATGGGTGTGGCCGCGAACTCGATGGCCTCCGTGATTCCGTCTCCGAAGTAGCGGACTGGCGATGAGGTGGGGGCGGCAATAGGCGCACCGCTGGCGTCGAGAATTGGGGAGCCTGCCATAGCGGGACGGTACGTGGCGGGATCGGCTATTTTTACCGCCGTCACCATGCCTCAAGGTTGTATGCAGCAGGGCCCATCATCAGCTCGGTCATAGCCCAGACCATCGCGTCAGCCCGGTCTGGACTTCCCTCGCCGACGTAGCCCGACGCGGTGAAGTTGCACATCTGGTCCTCAAGGTCCGGATGGCTCCCCACATGGCTAACGCTGCCCTGTTCATAGAGGGCGGCGATCGGCTCGGCCCGGACCACCTTGCCGCGCGTGGCGGTGACCTCCTTGAACCGGGTTTTGATGCCCCCGGCGCGCAGCACGGCGCCGACCATGGCGCCGCCGAAGTTCCGTTCGGCTACGATGCAGTCCGCGTTCCACTTCTGGGCCTTCTCGGCCACGCGCCTGCCCCAGCCTTCGGGCGATAGCTGGCAGGTGGCATCCTCCAGGACATAGGCCCGGCCGTCCACGCCCTTACCGGCGATCACGATTCCGATGTCATCGCCGCCGCCGTCGCCCTTGGTGCCGGACGGGTCGACCGCGATCACGATACGCTGCATCTCGGGCAGGGCGCCCTTGTCGATGCGGTGGCGATCGATGCCGGGTATCTCGCCGCCCTCGGTCTGCCTATCCTCCAGGCTCCACAGGGCGCCATTGACGTCGCTGGCCCATTCCCCAGCCTCGAAGCGCAAGCGCTGAGCAGCGCTCATGGATGCGAGCACGTCGAAATACTCGGCAGGCAGGTTGTCCGCGTTGTCCGACGGGTTCACCTTCATTTCGGCGTAGTCGTCAGGGTTCGGCAGGGCTTCCTTCGTGCCCGGCTTCAGCTTGGCGCGGAACAGCTGGTAGGACCAGTGCAGCTTGCTCGGCGGGTTGCAGTCGAAGTAGGCCTTGAGTGCGAGGTGCGTCCGTCCGGTGGCGGCGGCGATCTCCGGCGCCAGCTCGCACTTCTGCGCCAGGCGGGACATCGCCATTTCAACGGAGCCCCACGGGATCTGCGAGGACTCGTTGAAGTAGAGTGTCACATACTCGGCACCGAGGATCTTCTCGACCCGCTCCTTGTCGTCGAGGCCGGCGATCCAGATCTGCGAGCCGTTCGGAAGCTCGATGTAGAAATCCGTGCGATCGTACCGGACCCGCAGTGCCGGGAAGCACAGCTTCAGCACCTTCGGCAGGGTGTCAGCCCATACCGAGGTCTTCGCGTGGTTGAAGCGGAAGCGGAAGATCGCATGCCGGGAGCCAGGCGCATTGATAGCGCGCTGGATGATCGCCCGGCAGAGGATGAACGTCTTCCCTGAGCGCGATCCGCCGCGGAGCATGACGTTACGTGCCGCAGATGCTAGTAGGCGATTTGCTAAACGCTGACGGGGGGTTAAGCGAGCGATCATGTCACAAGCACGAATGTTGGAATGGGTACTTCTTGGACTTTCTGCCGGTGGTATCGGAGCGGCCGGCGCTATATCTGTCAGGTGGGGAGTAAAGCCGGTTGATGCGCTTGCATTTCTGGGCGCGATCGTCGGTGCTGCCGTCACGGTCCTTGGGGCTGCAGCGTTGTCGGCCATAAGCGACAAATCGCAGTCGAGCCGGGAACGCTCTCTCATTAGAGGCGATTATCAAACGATTCAGCGACAGGCCGAGGATTTGCTGAAAGTTGACTTCGCTGGTGCGCCGTGGCCGGACGATGCACAGCGTAGCCTCGCCGATCTCGATAGTATGATAATCGAAATATTCACGATCAATAATGAGGCTCTTTCTCATTCCAAGCACCTTACGTTTCATCAAAGAGCATCGATTAGGCACGGGGAAGTCTTCATTGGTAGATTTCACGCATTCTATTCGGACGTCTTTGGCTCTGAAGAAGGTATGGGGTTTGATGACGACCGGACCTGGCAAGGCGTCCTTCTCGATGTCGCTGAAGGCTGTTCACTGGTGATCAACGAATTGCGGCGAGCGAATCGTTAAGTCACAATTCCGCATCTTCAGCGGTCACCGTTAGAGCAATGCCGCCGGTGTGCTCGACCTTCTCCTTGAAGGCCTGCACGTCGATATGCTTGCCGATCAGGTCGATGCGCTTGATCCGGTCGCTGATCTTGATCTTGGTGACGTGGCCCGCACCTTCGCCGATCCTCTCGACCTCGACACCGGCCACGAGGCCCTGCCGCCAAATCAGCGGCCACTCGTGGACGGGCTTCACGCTGCCGTCCTCGCGGTAAAGGTCGGCAAGGTCTGCCTCTACCTCTGCGCCGAGGCGGGAGAGCACCCAGTCGGCATTGATGCGGGTCCGCTGCGAGCGTTCAGCTTGGGCGGCTGAGACGGCTGCCGCGACCTCAGCATTCTTCAACAGGCGCTCACCCTGCGAATAGGCCGTCTTCGCGCTGTAGCCTGCCCGTATCGCGGCCTGCGTGGCGTTGAGATCGATCAGGTACTCGTTGACGAATGCGGACTGCCTTGCGTTCATCGCGCAGCCTCCTCCTTCAGGAACCGCTTGCGTTCCGCTGCCATGCGCTTCGCCCCAATCGCCTTGCGCCAGGCGAGCACCGTGGACTTGCCCCAGATCTGTTCGACCCGGCGCCATCCGTGCTTCTTGAACTTCTCCATGAACTCGGGGGGGATCGGTTTCGGTGCGGAGGTGGGCAGGAGCTTACGCGTCACGAGTTTCGTCCTCGTCGATGATGCCGAAGCCATTGGCGGCGGCGATTTTGAAGTCTTCGAATGCGTCTTGGCGAGCCTGCACAGTGCCGCGGTTCCATGCGCGGCGGATCAGCGTCGCAAGCGTGCTGTCCGTGTCGTCGTCGGCGAAGTTGGCCCCGGTCTCATAACGGCGCTGGGTCACATGCTCGCGGAGGGCGTTGACCGGCAGGTGGTCGGTGCTGGCGCGCTTGAGCAGGGGTAGGGCTTCGTCCTGGGGGAGCGAGGCGACCGCGGCGTAGTGGTCTACCGACAGCGTGCGATCGCGCAGCGCCGGGGGGAACGTCGTCGCGGCCTTGAGCGCGTCCTTCAGGCGCTTCGGGGCGAGGCCGAGGTTCTCGCTCAGGAAGTCGAAGCCGGACTGGTCGAGGTATCCGGCCTCCTTTCCTTCAGCCATCCAGTCCCCGAGACGCCAGTCTACATCTCGGCGCTGGTCGGCCAGGGCGCGGCCGCGATCGATCCACTCTTCCTGGGTGGTGGCAGGGGACCCCGCGGGGATAATGGTGGCGATAGCGTTCATGCGGCGTCGTCCTCGCGATAGAAGCGTGCCCAGCCACGGGCATGCTGGCGGATGCGGTCCCAGCGTGAGCCCATCTTCCAGGCGTGAGTGTTGGTCGGCAGGACGGTGGTTACCGAGCCTTCCTCGATCACAACGCGGTGGCCGGTGCCGAGGCGAACATACTTGGCGCCGAACCCAGCGGCGGCGAGGATCGCCCTCGACGAAAGCAGGGTGCGGGCCTGATCCTCGGTGGTGATACCGGGGACACGCTCAATGCAGCGGTCGATGGCGTGGCGGGTGATGTGGATCATGCTGCAACAGCCTCCAGAACGGGCGCGTCGGCCTCTGGGAAATTGCGACCGCGAAGCTGTCGGCAAACCGCCTGCGCAATCTCCTTGCCGGTCATGTGCCAAGCCATATCGCGAACCATCGCGGCGCAGGTCGATCGGGCCGACGCTGCGATGCGATGTCGGTGGCACTCTGCGAGCAGTTCATCCTTCCAGCAGAGTTCCAGAAGGCGAGCGGCATGGGGTTCGGGCGAGGCCGACCAGTACCGGCCCATTGACCAAACGCCGTACATCGGACGCCCCTCGATCTCGGGGTAGGCCCAAAGGGCGTGCGCACCGATGGTGTCCTGCAAATCCTTGACCGGGACAAAGCGGTCGCAGCCATTCAGGTACGGCGTCGTGTCGAACCAGCGCTGATGCGCGATCACGATCACGGAATGGCTGGCGCGGCCAAATTGCCGGACCTGCTCGGGGAGGCGCTTCAGCGTATCGCGCTCGGACTTGATCTCGACCAGCGTTATGCGCTCGGGCTCCACGGCGGCAAGATCGGCGCGACAGCCGCCGACGACCAGTTCATGGATGATGCGAGCCTCCGGGAGCATGACGCGCAGCCGATCAGCGGCATAGTCGCGGATCTCGCGTTCGGCAGCAGAGCCACTCATGCGGCGGCCTCCCGGCGCAGGCGCAGTGTGTAGCTTCCGTCGGCCTCTCGGCGCAGCAACGAGCGGGTCTCCGCGATCTCGCGCCAGCGCACGGGCATTGCATCGATCTCGGCCTGGCCGACTTCACCAGCGGCGAGGCGGCCCATCAGTTCGTCGAAGCGGGCCTCCTTCTCGCGGCGCACTACCGTCTCGGCCTGGCGCTTGGTGCGCAGGGCGTCGTCGTTCCGCTCCCAGCGGCTCAAGATCTCGTTGCACTCCGAGGTGCTGGGGAAGAACTTGCAGGTGCGCAGGGCCTCGGTGACCAGGAACTCGATTGCTTCCTTCGGGCGCTGGCCGATTGCGATCTCGTAGGCCCGAATGCGGAGCTTCCCGCCGAGGGTGTCCGTCTTCTGTCGGGGCAGGGCGTCCAACATCAGCAGGCACTGGGCGAAGAACTGACCGTCGGCCTGGCCCAGGACAGGCAGGGGCGCGGCAGCGACGGCTTCGGCGGCGGCCAGTTGGCTATCCGTGAGCCGGACCGCCGAAAGCTCGTTCCTCGAGTTCGAGGCGGAATCCATCGCGGTTGTCGGCGGGTCGATTGCCGGGAGAACCGCGCCAAGCGTCCGGGCTTCCTTGGGGTCGTGTCGCATTTCGGGGTTCCTTTGGCGGGTAGAGGCCGGTCCAGTTGTGTTCGGTTGCTTCGTCGAGGATGGCGCCGGGATCGTGGCCCTCGGCGCGCCAGCGCTCGAGCTTGCCGATCATCAGTTCGATGGCGCGATCGGTCGGGGCCTTGCCGATCCGCCTGCGCATTTCGAGGTATCCGTTCCAGGGCTCAGCAGGGATCCAGTCGGGAATGACCGGCTTGGCCTTCGAGGGTTTCTCGCGATCAGGCTTGCCAGCGGGTCGCGCGCCACGAGGATGCGAAGCATCCAATGACGGTTCCTGATGGTTCATTGACGGTTTGGGTGTCACTGTGACGGGGGTGGGGTGACACTGTGACGGGGGTTCCCGCCTCTCTGACGGGGGTGTCACTGTGACGGGGGTGACATTATGACGGGGGTGCAAGAAGTAGCGAACGCCTCGGCCAGGCACTTCCCGGCGCGACAGGTGTCCATTGTCCTCGAACGACTTGATCGCGCGCTGCACCGTGCGCTCGCTGGCGCTGGTCTTCCGCACCAAGGTCGCGATCGAGGGCCAGCACTCGCCCGCGTCGTTCGCGCAATCAGCAAGCGCCATCATGACGAATTTCTCTGTCACGGGCAGGTCCATGTCCCAGACCATCGTCATGTAACGGATGCTCATGCTGGCACCTCGCCTTCCGCCACTGCGTAGCGATCGCGGTGCAGGGCAGACCGAAGGTTGCCGCGTGTTCCGATACAGCGATGGTTGGGCATGGCGCCGCACTGCGGGCAGAACTTGCGCATGGCTTGCCGGCGTCGGCTCTCATGGCCTGGAAGGCGCGCTCTCACACGGTCCTCCAGTCGATCGACGGCCACATGGCGCGCGCGAAGGCGAGGCGAAGGGTCGAGGCTTCCGTGTTGGTGGCCTTGCCGCCCTTCACGTCCTCGCAGACCTTCTGCCCGCGCTCGACGTAGGAGAAATCGGGGGTGTAGATGGCCCGGCGGCCATTGAGGTGTGTGACCGGCTTACCCTCGATCGAGAAGGTAAAGGTCGGCTCGACTTCCAGTCCGACGATCTCCCCGGCGCGCTGGAGGATATGCAGGTCATTGCACCGGCGCGCTTCCTTGGCGCTGGCATGGGTATGGCCGTGCTGGCAGGGCGACTTGCGGGCGCCGAACTTGTTGGGTCGCTTCACGGGCGCACCGCCATCCGTCCCGACCGCTCGGCGGCGTCGAACACATAGGGATGCTGGCGGTACAGGGCGCGAAGCAGTGAAGCGCTCGCCCTTCCGATTTGAGCCGCGCCGCCATCATCGGAGAATAACGGGGTGGCGTTGGCGAGGTGCTGATAGCTGCCGTCTGAACGCGACGGCGCTTCACCCAATGCAGCCAGGCGCTTGGCTCGCTCGCGGCGTTCGCGCTGCCTCTGGCTTTCGCAGTTCTTGCACTGGAGGTAGCCCTTGGTGAAGCGGCTGTTCTCTTCGGACTTGTCGTGACCGCAGCGGAAGGTTTTCACAGGGCGCTCCAATCGATGGCGGGCTTGTCGATGCCGCGGGCGCGCATGTCGGCGCGCATCTGGTCGGCGGTGGCGCGGATCAGGGCGCGGTCATCGGCAGCACGGGTTGCCGCACGGCGGCGGCGCAGGGCATCGGCTCCCGGCCGCGCGACGGGTTCAGCAACTGGTACGGGCGCCTGCGCGCGGCGGAAGAGCCGGGCGAGCATCAGTCGATGCCCAGCGCGTTCTTGTAGGTGTCGAGGATCATGTCCATTTCGCGGCGGTCGTCCGGCTTCATCTTCCGGAGCCGGACGATCATGCGCATGATCTTCACGTCGTAGCCTACGGCCTTCGCCTCGCCGTAAATGTCCTTGATATCGTCGGCGATGCCCTTGGCCTCTTCGGCCAAACGCTCGACGCGCTCGATCAACAGGCGAAGGCGATCATCGGCAACGCGGTGCTCTTTGCGCTCGGTGCCGGGGATGGAAATCTGTGCGGGGTCGGTGGAAAGCATGTCGGGTTCTCCGTGGGGAATTGAGGTCAGGCGGCTTTGGCGCCGAGAGCGACGAGGGCGGCCCCGCGGCTGACCATGCGAACGCCGACAGACTTGAGATCCTTGCGCTCATCGGCATCGAACTTGCCGTCCATGGCGGCGCGAACGACCGAAGCGTTGTCATCGGTGTTGCTGATCGCGAATGCGCCGGGATCTGGTTCGCAGTCAGGCAGCGCGTAGGCGCCCTGGTCGGCCAACTTGATCCACTCCGAGGTGAACTCGGGGCCAAGGAAAGCCATGATCGACATCTGCGCGCCCATGTGCAGAGGGCGGTGGTCGGGGTGGCCGGAAGGATAAGACCGAAAACAGTCGATCAGGCGATGCGATACGCCCGTTCCGATCTGCACCTGCTTCGAGTTGTAGCGGCGACCACGCCCCACGAAGAGGTTCAGCGCGGCGCGAAAACTGTTCTCGGATTGTTCGCGGGAAATAATCGGCGACATTTCCGCAGCTTGCACGTCAGACATGAGATACCTCGGCGCCATGAGATTGATTGTGAGCAGAAAGACCCGCCCGGCCTTGGAGGGGGGTGTGGGTTTCAGACCGGGCGGGCAGGGCCACGACCTCGCGGGCAGTGGCCTGCGGGGTGTGGGTTGGGATGTCGGAAGCGGGCATCTGCGAAAGGGCAGATTCGAGAGCGTAGCGGGCCGACTTGAGCTTCTGCTCTGCGCTGTCGACGCGGGCGTCTGCGCTCAGTTCGGCGCGCAGGCGCACGAGGGCCCGCTGGATGTTCCAGAGCGACGCGCCCTTTTCGACCCCGAGCAACGAAGTCAGTTCGTCGCGGATCGGAGAGAGAGCGGCGATCTCTTCTTTTGCCTGCTCGATCGCGGCCTTGCGAGCGCTCTCGGTTTCGGCTTCCATGACCACACGGTGTTCTTGGATGTCGGCCTTGAGGGTCTCGGCGCGCTGCTCGACATAGACGAGATCGCGAGCGGCCTTTGCGACAGCCGCGCCGAATTTCTTCCGGACTGCGGCGTTTTCAGTCCACAGTTCCGCCCGGCGGGGCTGCGGTTCGCGTTGTTTGTACGTCCGGCTCACGCCATCGATCAGCAGCTTCATGCAGGCATCCATGGGGAGTGTGACGGACTGCAAGGTGGGTCGGCGGGCGAAGCGCCAGACCTCCGCCTTGCGCACGATCAGCCCGCAGGTCTCGGGAATGTCGGCGACGGTGCAAAGCCCATCGGGGACAGCGAACACGACGCCCTGCGCATACTTGAGGTAGCGCTGCCACTTGCCGGAAGTTGTGTCGGACCGCAGATCGCTACGGCTGATCTTGACCTCGAACGCCAGCGGGTTCGGCTTCGAATAGCTTTTCCGGATGGTGTAGACGTCGGGGCGCGGCGAGCCGCTGGGGCCCAGCTGCATGTCGGTCCAGACCATGAGGTCGGGGCCGCTGAGGTAAGCGGCCAGATCGGCAGCGAGGTCGTCATGCTTCCAGGCCATAGCTCAGGCTCCCACGACTTCTGGATTGGTCTGGACGGACCCGACACGGCGGCGTTCGAGTTCTGCGATGAGGTCGGCAGTGGACACGGTGTGGAGCGGTCCAACGTCTACGATCTCGATCGCGCGCGCTTGCCACGGAGCACGGCGGATGTGGCCACGATCTTCCAGAGCGCAGAGCAGGCGGTGAACGCTGCCGACGCTCTTGCTTCCGATCCCGGCCACCATCTCGCGGACGGTCGGGGCTACTCCGCCAGAGCTATCGAGATAGCTGCGAAGGTAAGTGAGCAGGCGGCTCTGCTGTGCGGTGAGGCCGATCATGCAGCCACGTCCGAAATGAATTCGAGCCAGTTCAGCCGGGCGCCCCGCTTCTTCGCGCGCTCAATGATCTTCGGCCAATACCGGGGAGGAATGCTGCCTCTGTTCCGCCATTGCCGGACAGTAACAGGCTTCTCGCCGATGTCGGAGGCCATCGCCTCCGCGTTGCCGCCCCAGACGGCGTAGATCGATGCAAGCTGTGACATGCCACCATAATACGCAGCGTATTCCGATAGTCAATACGACACGTATTATGGATTTTCGTATCACCAGCCTTATGCTGGCTGACAAATACGAACGCGCGCGACGCCTGAAAAAGGCCATTTTCGACCGTGGGTATTCCACGTTCCGGGAGGCTGCTGCCCGTCACCATTATTCGGAGCCGACGCTCACCAGCCATGCCAACGGAACACGGGGTTTCGACCTGGAAACGGGGTATGCCTACGCCAAGGCGTTTAAGGTGGACCCTGTTTGGCTGCTTGGCCTGAGGGATGAGGCGAAAGAGCAGGTTACGGTATCTGCTGAGGCCATCCGCGAGATGATGAGCTCGGCTATGCGCGAGCTGCCTTTGGGAGCGACCGTCGAGGACTATCTGCGTGTTGTGCCAGAAGGCCTTCGTGTGCGCCTAGAGCAATACCTAGCTGGCGGCGCGTCTCAAGACACGTTGGGCGAAGAGATCGCTCCCGGCAAAGGCGCTCCACCTCTCGCTCCCACCAGCTCAAACGCTCGGGGATAATCGCGCATTCCAGATCGCACCGCAGGCATCCAGTATCACAGGCAGGCTCGCTCAGAATGTTCCGCTTTTCGAGCAACGATTCGCCTCCCTTGTTCACGCTCTGTTCTTGTACCATGACGCGAATGAGAACGGTATAGGATTTTTCCTACGCGAACCGATTTGGTTACGAAATTTCGCACTGACTTAGTCAAGCGGCGAATCTCTTGCCCGAGAGCAGGTGATCTCGTAACTCTCTCTAACTTTGAAAATCTGGCGGTCTGAAGGGGCTCATGAACGAACCAGAAAACTATTCGGCACCGGGTGACCTTTCCGCGCCAATCAGCCAACGCCTCATGACACTCGACGAGATATATCGAGCGACCGACTGGATTAATGAAAAGTCAACGTCAACTAATGATGGCTGTCTGGTATGCGGGAGCCCGCACAGCATAGTGCAACCTTCAATAGTGCACATGCCGGGCGGCCGCAGCCCCTACACAAGCGAGCCTGGATGGGTTAACCCCACTATTGTGGTGGTCTGTCATTCATGCGGTTTTACGAGATATTTTAACGCAATCATTATGGGAATGGTCGACGAAAATGGTGGGGATTACGGGGGCGTAGAGGATGCCTGAGCCAATCACACACGAACGCTGGGCGGGCAGGGCTGCGCAAGCACATGGGGAGCCACCCTTGAAAGGTGGTGACGGTGATGGCACATCTGGTGGTATGGAAGCCCGCGTTGCAAAGCTTGAAGCAGACATGGACCACGTCAAGAAGGGCGTGGACAGGCTTATCGCTGGAACTGACGATATCAAAAAGTCTCTGGGAGACATTAAAGTCACATTGGCCGGCATCGACGAGCGCACTAAACCGCTCCCGACAAAGTGGGATGTGTTTCTCATATTGGTTGCGACGCTAGGCGTTCTCGCGACTGTTATTACGATCGCTGCCCGCTTCTTGGCCAAGTAGCAGGCCGGGCAGACTTGAGTGAAAGCCCCGCTTCGGCGGGGTTTTTTGTGCCTGGATGAAATTGGTGAGTCGGAATTCGCGTCGAAATTTCGCGGCGGATGAAATTCGTCGGCGAGATTGAAGAAAATAATACGCAGCGTATTGACTGACGTAATACGTAGCGTATTATGCCTCCATCAGCCCAGCAGTGAGCCGCAAGCGCAGACCTGCCGGGACCACCGATGGAGACCCCAATGGGCATTCATTCCCGTTTCACTGCTGAGGTTCGCCGCGCCGAGTGGCACGAAACCCCCGCTGTCCTGGCGTTAATCGCCAACATCGACATCTACGATCTGTTCCTGCGCCGCCCGTGTCTCGTCATGGGTGCCGACCAGCTCGTAATCACCGGTGAGCCCGTCGAAGTTCTCGACCGCCTGCGCGCCGAGCATGCTTCCAACACCATGGGCAGCTTCGAGAACGCCGCCGACAAGCGCGCGTACATCGCTGCCATGGGGCCGGACGCTCGGGACGTGCTCGCTGACTGCTTCGGCGATCCCCACAAGTTCAATGGCTACTCGGAATACGAGGCTACCGCGATGTGGCGGTGGGACTTCGAAGCTCGGGGGATTGCTGCATGAGCGCGGCTATCCTCAACCAACCTTGGGAAGACGTTTCCGCCGATGTGTGCGGGGCGATCCAAAGCGCTGTGCAGCCGCTGCTCAAGAAGGCGGTCGATGACATCTACGGCGGCCTGCTCGACACGACGCAGGACTATCTGACCGAGAACCTTGCATTCAACATTGCAAGCCGGATTGATACGGCTGAGCGCGAGGCAGCGCGTGATCGCGAGCAGTATAATACGCTTCTGCGCGACGTAATCCGAATTGCCGGAGACTATAAGCCCGATCGTGACGTGGAAGCGCCCCTTGCTCTTTCGGAGATGCGTGAAGCGCTCAATGAGGCAATCACCAAAGCGAGAGGTGAAGCATGACCCGCCTCGCGCAGATCGAAGCCTCGCAGGCCGACCAGATCGGCAAGCTCCGGGGAATTCTCGAATGCCTCGTCGGAGCTATCCGCGAGCCTGAGACCAATCCCGTCCGTGGCGCCTACCTCAATTACATGTTGGGCCGGGCCGACGATATTCTCGCTGCTGGCCTTATCGCTGGCATGGAAGAGGGATGCGCCTGATGCGCTGGTTCATCATCCCCGCGCTCGCGATCGCTGCTGGCATCGCCGGTATCAACCTCTGGATCGAGCACCTCGCCACCACGCAGCCGGACGCACTCCGCTTCGCTGACGGGTTCTGGTTTACCGTGTGGGCGGTCCTCGGCGGCATGGCTTGGGCGCCGTGCGCTGCCTTCGCCCTCTACCGTCTCCTGCGGACTTTCTCCCGTCGCAGCGGGGAGGGCCAGTGATGTCCATCCGCCGTGAACTGACGCTGATCGTCGTCGCACTCTCCACCGCTTCCGGCCTCGGCGCGCTCTGGGCGCAGCTGACTGCCTGGCACTGACCTCAAGGACACGCACATGAACGCGATTTCCAACATTGAGCCGTCGCCGCTGGCCAAGCTGCGAGAGCCGTTCTCGGCCGATCACATTTCGAAGCTGCCCAAGGAGACTCGGGCGCAGATCGACGCGCGCAAGACCAACAAGAACCTGATGGTGTGGAACTGCAAGGAATGCGGCGGCCATCACCACAAGGACGCTGTTCACCTCGACTACGTCGGTCACGCCGCGCTGACGCACCGCCTGCTCGACACGGACCCGGAATGGTTCTGGGAGCCGGTTGCCTTTGGTCAGGACGGCTTGCCCGTACTGGACCGCAATGGCGGCCTCTGGATCAGGCTGACCGTGCTGGGCGTGACCCGCCTGGGCTACGGCGACGCCGACGGCAAGCAGGGCGGCAACGCCATCAAGGAAGCCATCGGCGATGCGCTCCGCAATGCCGCGATGCGCTTCGGCGCCGCGCTGGACCTTTGGCACAAGGGCGACCTCCACGGCGACGAGGCGGACGAAGAAAAGGGCCACAACATCCGTGAGGAACCGGCAGCGCAGGGCATGCCCGATGCCGCCTGGGCGAAGCTGGCGAACCTCATGAAGGCCACCAGCACCGCGCCGGGCGCCCTGATCGAGCACTACCGGGTCAAGGATCTGCGCGACCTCAACAGCCGCCAGTACAACGACGCGATCGATCGCCTCGAACAGCGCCTTGCCGAAGCGGCAAAGGCTGAAACCAACCGCACCGCGACCGGCAACGACCTTGCCGACGACGAAATCCCCTACTGAGAGGGCCTCCAGTCATGATGTACAAGTCGAGCAAGGGCGACAAAGAGATCGCCTCCATGCCGCTCCCCTATGCGAAGAACGCGCTGGCCAAGCTGGTCCGCGACGAGCCGGAGCGGAAGGCCGAAATCGACGCTCTCCAAGAGCACGTTGATCGCCTGACCGCCGAGGCCGAGGCAAACGCGCCGGGCGATGGCAATGACGCCAACCCGCGCGCCGTGATCGGTGGGAACAATCCCCCCGAGGAAACCCCGGCACCGAAGGCTGATGGCCGCGCCGCGATCGACACCCATGTTGCCGACCTGCTGACCGAGGCCACTAATTGGGCGGACGGCGCGGCGATCGAGAACGATGGTCAGGCCGCTGCCGTTGGCAAGCTGCACCGCGACATGCAGACCGCCGTCGCACTGGTGAAGGACAACGCCACCACCGAGAAGAAGCCGCACAACGAGGCTATTGCCGAAATCCAGGCATGGCAGAACGGCTATGTCGCCAGCGGCCTCAAGGGCACACCGGACGGCAAGCTGACGAAGGCCATCGCTGCGACCGGCCGCCTGTCCGCTGCCTGGCTGCAGAAGGCCGAGGATGAGCGCAAGGCCCGCGAGAAAGCTGCCGCCGATGCTGCGCTCGTTGCTGCGCAGGAGGCTATGGCCCTCCGTGCCGAGGCAAAGGAAGCCACGGACCTCGCCGTCATGGACCGAGCCGAAGACGCCCTAGCCGGGGCCAAGGCCCTGCTGCGTGAAGCTGAGGGCGTCGCGAAGGAGAAGGTCCGTGTCGATGCGGGTGAGGGGCAGCGCGCCGTCACGCTGCGCTCTGTGTGGCATGCCGAGCTGATCGACGCCCCGAACAGCTGGGCTCTCGCCTACGGCCACTACAAGCAAAACCCCGAATTCATGGCCGAATTCCACGGTCTCATCCAGCGCTGGGCAAGCCGTGACGCCCGCATCGAGGCGACCCGCGTGCGCGGAATTCCAGGCTTCAACATCCGCGAGGAAAAGGTGGTCTAATGGACAGCCGTCGCATTCTACCGCCGATCCGCTTCCTGAAGCAGACGGATACCAGGAACTTCGATCCCGAGGTTTGCTGGGAATGGGGCGGCCAGCTCAACCAGAATGGCTATGGGCGGTTCGTCGTCGGCGGAATTCACAGGCTTGCGCACCGCGTTGCCTATGAATTCTTCGCTGGCCCGATCCCTGACGGCATGAACGTCTGCCACTCCTGCGACAATCGCCTGTGCGTGAACCCTCATCATCTGTGGCTCGGTAGCCAGTCTGAGAACTTGCAGGACGCAGTGGCGAAAGGGCGTTTTGTCGCCCCCAATACCCGTGGCGAGCGAAACGGAAACCGTAAGCTCGGGCAAGCGGATGTCGACCTGATACGCAAGATGTTCGCGGGCGGTCAGAAGAAATACCAGATTGCCGAAAGGTTCGGCGTCTCTCCCACAACCATCGCTGACATTATCGGCGGCAAAACTTGGAGGAAGGTCGCGTAATGGCCTCGCTCAATTCATGCCAGTTCATTGGCAATCTTGGTGCCGACGTAGAAGTCCGCTCGTTCCAGAACGGCGGCCGCGTCGCCAACTTCCGCATCGCTTGCACTGAAAAGTGGAAAGATCGGGAAGGCAACCAGAAGGAAAAAACAGAGTGGATCAGCGTTGCCATCTTCAATGATGGCCTCGTTGGCGTCGCTGAGCGCTACCTCCGCAAGGGCAGCAAGGTCTACGTGGCTGGCAAGATGTCAACGCGCAAGTACCAGGCGCAGGACGGCAGCGACCGCTACACCACCGAGATCGTGCTGAACGGCTTCGATGCCAAGCTCATCATGCTCGACGGCGCCAACAGCGGCGGCGAAGGGCAGGGCGGCGGTCGCCAGCAGCGCGGCAACGGCCAGCGCGAAGGCAACAACCGTGGCGGCCAGCGCACCGGCGGCGACTGGGGCCGGGAGCAGGGCGGGCGCGAAGTCTACAATTCCAACACCGGATGGAACGACGGCGGCTTCGACGACGACCTCGGCTCCGATTCCGACATTCCGTTCTGAGGTAGAGCACCATGGCACTCCCACCCCGCAAGCTCAAAGAGCTCGCGCCCAAGAAGGAAAAGCGCGAGAGCCGCTGGAAGTCTCAGGCGCACCTCGCGTTCGTCCGGTCCTTCCATTGCGCCTGGCCCGGCTGCCAGCGCGCGCCGATCGAGGCGGCACACGTCCGCAACGGCAGCGGGGCGGGCATGGGCCAGAAGCCGGATGACCATCGGGCCGTACCGCTCTGTGGGCACGATCTCGACTTTATGGGTCACCATGCCCAGCAGCACGCGATCGGCGAGCAGTCCTTCTGGCGCGCCTACCAGGTCGCCTCCGGCCAGACGGTAGACCAGCTCATCGAAAGCCTGTGCGACGCCTCGCCGCGCCGTCAGCAGATCAGGGAGCACCGCAATGGCCAGTGACAGCCCGCCGCTCATGTTCGAGGTCCGCCTCGGCATGCTCAAGCCTGCCAATCGCGCGGCCGAGGACGCCATGCGCGAAATCAAGGGCAAGGTCCGCTGTACGCTCAGCGGCGGAACCGCCAACCAGCGACGCCGGGGTCTGTACTGGTCCGTCGCCGCGCTTGTCACCCCTCTGCTCAACGACCTGCACAACCTGACCTTGGACGAGCAGGACCTGCACGACATCACCCGCGACAAGCTCCGGCTCTATGACGAGCAAGTGCTTCCCTCGGGCGAGATCTACCGCCGCCGCCGGTCCACCAGCAACCGCGCCATGAACGAGGCCGAACGCGCCGACTTCACGACCCGCGCCCTCTACCTGTGGAGCACTTGGACCGGCGTCGATGTCACCACCCTTCAGGACGAGGCGCGAGCAGCATGACGCCCGAACAACTATCCGAACTGCTCGATTACGATCCCGCCACCGGCATTCTGACCTGGCGCGAGCGGGCGCGCACCTTGTTCCCCTCCGATCGCGAGCATCTGAGGTGGAATGGCCGATATGCAGGTATGCGAGCATTCACGGTCAATAGCCGTGGCTACCGTGATGGCATGATATTTCGAAAGATGCACCGGGCGCATCAGGTGGCTTGGGCTATCTACTACGGTGCGTGGCCAGACGGCCAGATCGACCACATCAATGGCGATCGCGATGACAATCGTATCGGAAATCTACGCGTCGTCACCCGCTCTGCGAACTGCCGCAACACGAAGCGTCGGTCGAACAACAGTAGCGGAATCATGGGGGTGTCGCCGCTCAAGGGACGCTGGCGCGCATACATTCGCGACGACGGGAAGAATGTCCACTTGGGCATATTCAACACCTTGGAAGAAGCCGCAACCGCTCGAAAGGACGCAGAGCAGCGGCTTGGATATCACTCAAATCATGGGAGGGATGCATGAGCTGGTCCCCGCAACAGGATGCCGCCATTCGCTCCGTGAGTGGCTGGCTCGCCGATCCCAAAGGCCCGCAGGTCTATCGCCTGTTCGGCTACGCTGGAACCGGCAAGACGACGCTCGCCAAGGAACTCGCCGGGAGCGTGAAGGGCAAGGTTCTCTATGCCACCTTCACCGGCAAGGCCGCGCTCGTCCTCCGCAAGAAGGGCTGCGAAGGCGCCTCGACGATCCATTCCCTGATCTATCGGGTCGAAATGGACGATCGCACCGGCATCACAGAGTTTAAGCTCAACGAGCAAAGCGCGCTGGCCGATGCTGCCCTGCTGATCGTGGACGAGGTGTCCATGGTCGGCGAGGACCTCGCGCGCGACCTCCTTAGCTTCGGCACCCGCATTCTCGTCCTGGGCGATCCCGCGCAGCTGCCGCCGGTGAAGGGCGAGGGGTTCTTCATCAACGCCGAGCCCGACGTGATGCTGACCGAAGTGCACCGGCAGGCGCAGGACAATCCGATCATCCGCATGTCGATGGAGATCCGCGAGGGCAGGCGCCTGGCGCCGGGCCGCTACGGAAGCAGCCTCATCACGACGAGCCGCGCGCTTGGCCGGGACGGCCTCGGCGAACTTGTGCTCAGCGCCGACCAGCTGCTCTGCGGCCTGAACCGCACCCGCACGTCGTACAACCACCGCATGCGGGAAATGAAGGGTCTGCGCGGCGCGGACAAGCCTTGGCACCCGGCCGTCGGCGATCGCCTGATCTGCCTGCGCAACGACAAGACGCACAACATCTTCAACGGCGGCCTCTGGTCGGCCGACACGATCGAGACGCTTGGCGGGAAGTTGGCGGTCACCGTGGAATCGCTCGACGAGAAGCGCGACCCCATCAAGGTCGAAGTCTTCGAAGAGTTCTTCAACGGCACCGAGCAGAACATCCCCTGGCAGGAGAAGCGCGGCACCCAGGAATTTACCTTTGGGTGGGCCATCACCTGCCACAAGTCGCAGGGCAGCCAGTGGGACAACGTGCTGATCTTCGACGAGAGCGGATCGTTCCGTGAGGCTCGCAAGAACTGGCTCTACACGGCGGTCACCCGCGCCGCCGAGCAGGTCACGGTGATCGTATGACCGCGCACAATTTCCAGAACAAGGAGGTCCGCATGACCACCCCCGACATCGCCACCCGACTCCGGGAGAGTGCGCCGGATAATCCCCACGCATTCCCCCAAGCATCGGTTTTCGCTGGGCCCGGCATGACCCTGCGCGACTGGTTCGCTGGGCAGGCGATTTCTGGCCTCCTCGCATCGACCGATAACTGCACCGCCGGCGTGTTTGCTGCAAAGGCGTACTTTGTCGCGGATGCCATGCTTGCGGCTCGATGCGCCACCCCCTCGCAGATCGAGGAGGGCAAGGACAATGGCTGAGCAGCTTCCGCCGGATTGGGCGATTGAGAGGGCTGCGAGCATGACGCGCAATGAGTCCGGCACAGAGGATTATGACGAGGCTGGTTATTCTGTCTCGACCATCAAGGACTCCCCCAGCGGCTTCCCCACGACGCTCGCCTTCGCCCGCTACATCGCCGCGCACGAGGATGAGCCGGAAGACCCGCTGCTCGATGAAGTTCAGAACCTCGCCGATGAATTGCGGATCAATCTCTCGGCCATGCCTTGGGCGGAGAAGGCACTTCTCGCCGCCCTCCGTCGAGGCATCGAAATCGGAAAGACATCAGCATGACCGACACCCGCACTGAGCATACGCCGGGATGGACGTGGTGGGTCGGAACCGCCGAGTCCGTCGATCAGGATGGGAATTACAACATCGATGAGTGCCGCACCCGTGAGGAGGCGATCAAGGCTGGGCTACGCGACACGCTGCCCGGCGACGCCTTCTACATCATCGAGGCCATCGCGTGCGACCGCGAGCCGGAAGCCGACGAGGACAGCATCATGCCGTTCCTCGACAGCCGGAACCGCGAGAAGATCGTAAACGGAGACCCCGCATGAAGACCTTCACCGTAGAGGTGGCCCAGGTTGTCACCGTGACGCAGGCGGACATGGACGCTGCAAAGCCGATCGCGATCCGGGTGATGATCGACGAGCTGACCACCGAGGATCTGCACCAAGCATTCGCGCGCCACCGCATTGCCTCGCAACCCGACGACCTCACCGCCGCCGCCCAGCTTGAGCACTCCGGCCTCATCTCCCGCGAGAAGTACAATCACATCGTAGAGAACATCAGGGCGAGAGATCGTGTGCGGGAGGCGATGGCGTGAGCGGACGCATTCTCGTTGCCTGCGAGTTCTCCGGCACCGTCCGGCGCGCGTTCGCTGATCTCGGCTATGACGCATGGTCCTGTGACCTGCTGCCGGCGGAAGATCGCAGCAACCGGCACATTACCGGCGACGTCCGCGATGTTCTCGAGGATGGCTGGGACATGTTGATCGTGGCGCACCCGCCGTGCACCCGGCTCTGCAATTCCGGTGTCCGCTGGCTCAAGGTCCCACCGCCCGGCAAGACGCTGGAGCAGATGTGGCATGAGCTGGACGAGGGCGCCGCGCTGTTCTCGGCGATGTGGAATGCGCCGATCCCGCGCGTCGCGGTCGAGAACCCCGTGATGCACCGGCACGCCAAAGAGCGGATCGTGGACTTCCGCCCGGCCGCGCAGAGCGTGCAGCCGTGGGAATACGGCGACTGGGAAACCAAGCGCACCTGCCTGTGGCTGCGCGGGCTGCCGGCGCTGGTCCCGGCCTATCCGACGATCGCCGCTGCGCGCCGGGGCTTGGGCATCGAAGGCGAGGAAAAGCCTACCGCCCGCGTTCACCGCATGCCGCCTGGCGCCGATCGCGCGAAGGAACGCAGCCGGTTTTTCCCCGGCATTGCCGCGGCAATGGCCGACCAGTGGGGGCCGTTGCTCGGGCGGGTCGATCTGTTTGGAGAGGCAGCATGAGCCAGAACACCAGCACCGCAGTGATGCAGCGACGGGTCGAGGCGCACGATTCCCTCGACGACTTCCCGACACCGCCGTGGGCAACGCGCGCGCTGTGCGAGTGGCTCGGCCAGAACACGGCGCACGATCTCGGGGCGCTGACCTGTCGTGAGCCGACTGCGAACCGCGGGCACATGGTCAAGCCGCTGCGCGAGTATTTCGCCAGCGTCGAGGCTTCCGACGTGCACGATTACGGCGCGGGCTTTGCGGTGGCTGACTACCTGTTCGGCCCGCTGCCCGAGCGGGTGCACTGGACCATCAAAAACCCGCCGTTTCGGCTTGCCGAACAGTTCATCGAGCGGGCGCTGGAATCGAGCGACTGCGTGGCGGTGATTGTCCGCGCGGCGTTCTTGGAAGGGAAGGGCCGCTTTGAGCGCCTGTTTGCCAAGAACCCGCCGAGCCACGTGCTCCAGTTCACAGAACGGGTCGTGATGCACAAGGGCAAGCTTTCACCCGATGGATCGACCGCGACCGCTTACGCCTGGCTCGTCTGGGCAGACCGGGCCGCTGACACGAAACTGCGCTGGATCGCGCCCTGCCGGAAGAGGCTGGAGAAGCCGGAGGACTATTTATGACCCCCCATAGCATCGCCCGCTGGCCTGCAATGATGAAGCGCAAGACCGCGGCTGAGTATTGCGACATGAGCGAGGCCGCCTTCGAGCGCGAGATCATCGCTGGGCGCCTGCCTGCCGGGATCATGTTCGGCGGCCGGGAGCACTGGCGCAAGGACGCGCTTGACGCCGCATTCGCCCGGCTGTCGGGAGACACTGTGCCTGACTATCGCCGCAGGCTGAGGGGAGATTATGGCCAAGCTGCCTAAGCTCGAACACGTGAAGTATGTCCGGTCGAAGGGGAAGGTATACGCCTACTTCAACACCGGGAAGCGGACCAGTCAGGGAACGGCGATCTATTCGCCGCTGCCGCACCCGAGCGACGTTGGCTTCTACGACAGCTACGCGGCGATGAAGGGCGCGCGCACGAAGCGGAAGACGGTCGGATATCTGATCTCCGATCTGGTCCGTGATTATGAGGTATCGATGGAGAAGCGCGCCGATCTCGCGAAAGGCAGCAAGGAACTCTATCGATCGACCAACCGGCGCATCATCGAGCACTTGGGCGACTTCCCTGTGAACGACCTCCAGCAAGGCGACGTCCAATACGTGCTGGAGAACAAGATGGCCGGGGCTGGCGCCCACAACATCTTCCTGTCCGTTCTCGGCATTCTCTACACTTGGGCTCGGCAGAACGGGAAGACGAAGCTGGAACCCACGAAGGACGTGCAAAGGCGCAAGGGCGGCGAGCACGAGCCATGGCCCGAGGCGATCCTGCATGCTGGCCTGGTGGCGAAGCACGATCGAACCCGTCTGGCGATCAACCTGCTTTACTACACCGGCCAGCGCATCAGCGACGTGGTGAAGATGCGGTGGTCGGACATCCACAACGGCGAAATATTCGTGTTCCAGAAGAAGGCGAGCAAGGAGGTCTCGCCGCCTTTGCACCGCGACCTGAAGGCCGAACTTGAGCGGACACCCAAGCGCGGCATGACGATCATCGCAAGCCCCGCCGGTCGCCCGGTCAGTGATGAGGTCATCCGGAAGGACCTGAAGAAATTCAGCAGCGCGCAAGGCAAGGAATGCATCCCCCATGGCCTGCGCAAGAACGCGGTTATCGCCCTTCTCGAAGCAGGTTGCACCGTCGCCGAGGTCGCCGCGATCACAGGCCAGACGTTCCAGATCGTCGAGAAATACGCAACCCGAGTGAACCGGCGCAAGCTGGGTCAGGCGGCCATTCTCAAGCTTGAGAACATGACTGGTACAGGAAAACGCCCGTAAAAACCATCGTAGAAATCGAGGTAAATCAGATGCATAGCGCAATGGTGCCTAAAGAGCGGATTAAGGCTCCGATCGGTTCATTGCAAATATCGGAAGTCTATTCGGAAATTCGCGGTAGGCAAATTCCGGAGTGCCCTTTGGGTTTTTGCATCCGACCTGGATCATGTCACAGGTGCTTGGCTCTTGATGCGTGAGCATTCCTGCGGTTAAGTATCCTCCACAATAGCGATAATCATTAGGGGATACCGTTTCATGGCTTCAGGCAACGATATCAAGACCGCTACCGAGACCTACAACGGCTTCGTCAAGGTCACGGCCTGGAGCACCGGGGTCATCATCGTCATCGTCGCCTTTGTCGTCAGCCTGATCGCCCGCTAGGCCGTGGCGGCAGGCACGCGGATCGCCGTTCTTCGCGAGCGGGCATCCGGTGAGACGCGGGTTTCGGCAACGCCCGAAACCGTCCGCAAACTGATCGGCCTCGGCGCGCAGCTCGCAGTCGAAAGCGGGGCCGGATCGAGCGCCAGTATCGCCGATGCGGATTATCTGGCGGCGGGGGCTGAAATCGGTACGGCGGAGCAGGTGCTCGCCGGGGCCGATATCGTCTTCGGTATCCAGGGACCCGACCCTTCGCTGCTTGGGCCGGTTCGGCCGGGCGCCTGGATCGTCGCCGGTCTCGATCCTTTCGGCCAGCACGGCCGCGTGGAGGCTTACGCGGCGTCGGGGTTGGAAGCGCTGGCGATGGAATTCATGCCGCGTATCACCCGCGCGCAATCGATGGATATCCTGTCCTCGCAGTCGAATCTGGCCGGTTACAAGGCGGTGCTCGTCGCCGCCAACATCTATGGCCGCGCCTTTCCGATGATGATGACCGCCGCCGGTACGGTCAGTGCGGCCAAGGCTTTCATCATGGGCGTGGGGGTCGCCGGATTGCAGGCGATCGCGACCGCCCGCCGCCTCGGCGCGCAAGTGTCGGCCACGGACGTGCGCTCGGCGACGAAGGAGCAGATCCTCTCGCTCGGAGCCAAGCCGATCTTCGTCGAGAACGTCGCCGGAATCGAAGGCGAAGGATCGGGCGGCTATGCCACCGAAATGAGCGAGGAATACCGGCGCGCGCAGGCGGAACTGGTCTCCAGCCATCTCGCTAAGCAGGATATCGTCGTCACGACCGCCCTGATCCCCGGCCGCGCCGCACCTCGCCTGATCTCCGACGCGCAGATCGCGACGATGAAACCGGGCAGCGTGATCTTCGATCTCGCCGCACCGCAGGGCGGCAATGTCGAGGGCTGCGTGGCCGACGAGGTGGTGGAGCGTCACGGTGTCAGGATCGTCGGCTATTCCAACACGCCCGCGCACTTGCCCGCCGATGCCTCAGCCCTGTTCGCGCGCAACCTGTTCAATTTCCTCTCGGCCTTCTGGGACAAGGAACAGGGCAAACCGGTCCTCGACGAGGAAATCGGCAACGCCATCCGCCTGACCCAGGGCGGGAAAGTGGTTCACGAGCGGCTGCTCGCCTGAAGAGCGCTTAGAAGGGAAGGGGGCTCATGGACTTCATCTCGATCCTGTCGATCTTCGTACTGGCCTGTTTCGTGGGCTATTACGTCGTCTGGTCGGTGACGCCGGCGCTGCACACGCCGCTCATGGCGGTCACCAATGCGATTTCCTCGGTCATCGTCGTCGGTGCACTGGTCGCCAGTGCGGCGCAGGGCTCGCCGCTGGCCAAGTGGCTGGGGCTGGGCGCGGTGGTGCTCGCCAGTGTCAATATCTTCGGCGGCTTCGCCGTCACCGAGCGGATGCTGGCGATGTACAAGAAAAAGGACAAGCCGGCGCCCAAAACCACCGATAACGGAGGCACGCGCTGATGGAGGTTCATGCCGTGAACCCATGGGTCGCCGGAGCCTATCTGGTGGCTGGGGTCTGCTTCATCCTCGCCTTGCGCGGACTGTCATCACCGGCCACGAGCCGAAGAGGCAATCGCTACGGCATGGTCGGGATGGCCATAGCGGTCGCGACGACGCTCGTGACTCACGAGATCGCCAGCCTGCCCGAGATCCTCGTCGCCATCGCGATCGGCGGCGGCTTCGGCTTCGTGATCGCCCGGCGCATCCAGATGACGGCGATGCCGCAGCTCGTCGCCGCGTTCCACTCACTGGTCGGTCTCGCGGCAGTGCTGGTCGGGATTGCTGCCTACTACAACCCGTCGGCGTTCGGCATTCTCGATGCGAGCGGACTGGATATCCTCAAGGGCAGCCGGATCGAGATGGGGCTGGGCGTCGCCATCGGCGCCGTGACGTTCTCCGGTTCGGTGATTGCCTTTGCCAAGCTCAATGGCAACATGAGCGGCGCGCCGATCCTGCTTCCCGCCCGTCATGTCATCAATCTCGGCACGCTGCTGGCGATCGTGGTGCTCGTCGGCCTGTTCCACTGGAACACGCCGACGCTGTTCTGGGCGATCGTGCTGCTCAGCTTCGCGATCGGTTTCCTGCTGATCATCCCGATCGGCGGGGCGGACATGCCGGTCGTCGTCTCGATGCTCAATTCCTATTCGGGCTGGGCGGCGGCCGCCATGGGCTTCACGCTGCACAACACGGCGATGATCATCACCGGGGCGCTGGTCGGTTCCTCGGGCGCGATCCTCAGCTACATCATGTGCCGGGCGATGAACCGCAGCTTCCTTTCCGTGATCGCCGGTGGTTTCGGTGCCGAGGCCGGAGCGGGCGGCGCGGCCGCCGCGACGGACCGACCGTGGAAACGCGGTTCGGCCGAGGACGCCGCGTTCCTGATGAAAGAGGCGGAGAACGTCATCATCATCCCCGGCTACGGCATGGCTGTGGCCCAGGCCCAGCACGTCCTGCGCGAGATGGGCGACCAGCTCAAGGCGCACGGCGTCGGCGTGAAATACGCGATCCACCCGGTCGCGGGCCGTATGCCGGGGCACATGAACGTGCTGCTGGCCGAAGCGAACGTGCCGTATGACGAAGTCTTCGAACTGGAAGACATCAACGGCGAGTTCGCCCAGTGCGACGTCGCCTTCATCATCGGCGCCAACGACGTGGTGAACCCCGCCGCCAAGACCGACAAGAGTTCTCCGATCTACGGAATGCCGGTCTTCGACGTGGAGAAGGCCAAGACCATCTTCTTCATCAAGCGTTCGATGGGCGGGCAGGGCTATGCGGGGGTCGACAACGACGTGTTCTACATGGACCAGACCATGATGCTCCTCGCCGATGCGAAGAAGATGGTCGAGGATATCGTGAAAGCGCTGGCAGACTGATGCGGCGGCCTTATAGGGCCGCCGCATGTTGCGCATCTTCAAGCGAATCCTGCTGCTCGTCGGTCTTGTCGTCGTGCTCGTTCTGGGCGCCCATCTCTATGCCGGGTGGCGGCTGCGCACGGCGCTGGTGGAGGCGGGCCTATCGGACCGGGTCGCCACTTGCATGTCGAAGCGCATGGTCAAGCGGCTCAGCCTGCCGCAACTGATGAAGCTGCGGAATCTCGAAGGCGACAAGCCGACACTCGGCGCCTGGGTTAGGGCCGTGAAGCAGGTCGACGACAGCGAGGTCATTCTCGTGACCACCTCGTCGGCGGCCTTGTGCAGGACGGGACTTGCTCGCTAGTAGGGCGCCGAGAGCAAGCCAGCTTTCGGGAAAGACACCAGCTTGACCCCTGAACCTACCCTTGCACCTTACGCTTCCGATCCGGCCCGTTCGCGCGGCCGCGAGTTCTCCGTGGACGCGAGCCTGCCGCGCGGCCAGCGCAGCCCCTACCAGCGCGACCGCGACCGGATCGTCCATTCGATCGCCTTCCGCCGCCTGCGCTACAAGACCCAGGTCTTCATCGCGCCGGATGGCGACCACTACCGCGTGCGCCT